>ULXO01041893.1_pt1 | contig 9599 bp, 8 predicted proteins | sample 1961391 | NCBI WGS metagenome assembly ULXO01 (sample SAMEA4835841, study PRJEB28245) | human gut metagenome | biome: gut microbiome; material: fecal sample | place: Denmark | collected 2008 | reverse complement strand
ATAGGGAAAGAAAGTAAAAATTCCGGAAACTTCTATTGCAATGTGTACAATATCGGGATAACAATAAGATAAACAGATTATTAACAAGATAACACATTTTAATTATGGCAGTAAACAATACTGGCGCAACAGCCAAAAAATTTATCAAACCTTCTTACATCGTGGCAACTCTGTTCACTGGTACTGAAGAAGACGACGTGCCAAAGGGTGACTCTTACATTCTTGAAGATGTAGTTGAAGATACCACTTCAATCGCTCAAGACGATAATGATGTAAACGACATCGAGTGTGAAACTTCCGACAGTCCTATTCTTTCCATCGTGAAACTCGGCAAATACCAATTTACAGCTGAGGTCGCAGATACACAAAAAGATCTGCTAATCGCTCTCATGGGATTTACGGCTGGAGCTACTGTCTCTACCAAATACTTTGCTCCTGCTCAATACAAGAAATTGTATGCAAAGATTGACGTAGTGTTTGAGGAAGGGGAAACGATGACAGCATTTGTGGTTCCAAAATTACAACTTAATTCCAAGCTAATGCTTGAATCATTAAACTCCAATATTGGACGTATCAGTCTTGCAGGAACAGCGTATGATGCAAATGTCGCCGATGGAGCAAAGACTATCAGAACTCCGTTTTATGTGGATTCCGCTTATACCCTACCATCGGCAGGATAACCCATAATAGATAAGAAGATTGTTTTACAGGGCGGTAGGCTGGATATGCCGCCGCCCTTCATGCTTATAATCATGGCAGTATATAGAGCAAAGAAAAAAGATACACAACCAAAGAAAGACGCTGTAACAGCTCATACTCCTGTATCCAATGAATCAATGGAGCGTTTGGCAAGGATAATGAACGACAGCCCAAGTATTATGAAACTCCACGGTACGGAGTGGTGTATCAAAGGATTAAAGCCCGGTGTTCAATGGCTTATAGCCGAACAAGCGTGCCGGATCGTCAAAGGAGAGAAACTGAGCATGGGAGATGTTATCAAGGAGTTTGCAGTAAATCTACCAGCAGTGGCACATGTAATAACGCTTGCACTTCTCAATGACAAGGACAGGATATTCTCTGATTATGAGAAAAAAGAACTTTCAGATGACTACCACAAAGTCTATGACCTTCTAATGTGGGGGGAATACGACATAAAGGATTGGGCTTTATTGCTCGGTGAAATCCTTAACCTCATAAGCACGGATTTTTTTTTCGAGAGTATCAATGTGATTCAGACCGTGAGGGAGATGACACTGGCGAGGAAGATGAAGAAAACGGAACAAAGCTGATAATATCCCGTACCGAATGGGGGCAGATGATTGATTTTCTGCGCTCCAACACTTGGTGCTCTCGTGAAGAATATTTATGGGAAATGACGGTCGGGCAAGTCCGGTTAAGCTCGTTTGATTTTTCCCATGTAGAATACGGAAATAAGGATAAGAAAAAGAAGAAGGTCAACAAGATAAGTTCGGTTGACGATTTGAAGAATTTGAATGATTTGGGTATGCCCATAATTAATAAAAAAGGATAACGATATGCCAGATAATGAAGCAGGAGCATTCCTCAACATAACACCTGATGTATTAAAGAAGTTGGACAGTTTCGATGAGAAGCTGGAGAAGATAGAGAAACATGCACATACGGCTGCGGATGCGTTGAAGAACGGTTTTGGCAGTGTGGTAGTAGATACAAGAAAATTGGAAAGCGCAATCGCTTCGTTAGCCAGCAAAATAGGCGCGCTGAATACGACAAGTAATTCGGTCGGGAACATAGGCACGGCGGCACAAGGTTCTGCAAGGGGTGTTTCGTCCATGAACGAAAGCCTTACACGTGCTGCATGGTTGCTTAACCAGATAGGAAATATCAGAATAGGTCAAAATTCATTCAGCGGTTGGAACATAGCCGAACTGAAAGAGGGCATTTCTGACATAAAGAAGTTCGTTGAGAACACCAAGACGCTTTCAAAAGCGCAACAGCAACAAGCGGTTGAAGCCATGCGCTACATGAAAATGGAGCTGGACTACCAACGTCAGACAGATGAACAAAGGGCGCAATCGGCTGAAAAGGCGGCACAACGCAAAGAAGCAGCCGACAGACGTGCTTACAAGGCTGGGGCAGACTTGGCAAAAGCGCAAAACTACAAACAGAATACAACCGCACAGGGTGCGCTTGACTTTTCTAAAACAGCAAATACACTTCAACGGCAAATCACGGCAATAGAGTACCTAAAAAAAGCTCGTTTGTCTTTGAATACTACCGATGCGAACTATAAGAGCACGCTTGAACAGATAAACCAAGCCATAGCCAAACATAACCAAGCATTGACGGAAGCAGGAGTCAAATCACAGCAGCTTGCTACACGCCACCGCAACCTAATGGATACGGCTGGGCAATTAAGCCGTCAGCTTGCCTTGGTGTTCTCCGTATCACAGATTGAAGAGTATATCAGTAAGTTGGCAAATGTACGTGGAGAATTTGAATTACAGCAGCGTTCCTTGGAAGCCATTTTACAGAATAAAGCGCAAGCAGACCAGATATTCAACAAGACCGTCCAACTTGCTGTAAAATCGCCATTCCAAATTAAGGAACTGGTTACATTCACAAAACAGCTTGCAGCATACCGTATTGAATCGGATAAGTTATATGACACGACAAAACGACTTGCCGATGTATCCGCTGGTTTAGGTGTTGATATGGGCAGACTTATTCTTGCTTATGGGCAGGTCAAAGCGGCAGCGTATTTGCGTGGTACGGAAGTTCGTCAGTTTACGGAAGCAGGTATCAATTTGTATGGAGAATTGCAACGCTACTTTGAAGAAGTTAAAGGCGAAGCATATACCACTGCCCAAATTGTAGATATGATTTCAAAACGAAAAGTAACTTTTGAGGATATTGAGAACATCTTCAAACGGTTAACTGACAGCGGAGGATTGTTCTACAATATGCAGGAAATCCAAGCCGAAACTTTGCAAGGAAAGATTTCCAACTTGAAGGATAGTATTGATGTGATGCTTAACTCTATCGGTAAGGCTAATGAAGATACGCTAAAAGGCTCAATAGATGCCGTGAAAGTCCTTATTGATAATTGGGAAACGGTCGTTAATGTGGCGAAAGCGTTTGCTCCTATAATTGCATCAATGGCTATTACTGCGTGGAACAACAAGATAAAAAAAACGCACCACCAACTTGGACTTCTTTCTATGGGATTTTTGAAAGCTCGCAATGCAGTAAAGGCGTTCGGTGCTACATTTAAGGCTTCATTACCGCTTATGGCTATTACGGCTGCAATAGGTGTTTTTACGGAATTAATAAAGATACAAGATGAATACAACAAAAGGCAGAAAGAAGCTGAGAACAAATATTACAAAGGAAAAGTAAGAACTTCGGAGATAGAACGTCTTTCTGTAACAATAGACAAAAAAACATCCAAACCGAAAGTCAAGGAAGCGTTGAACGCCCTTGTTAAAGAAATGAATAACGAGGGATTTGCAATAGAGATAAAGGCAAATATATCAGAGAATGAAGCAAGAGAACAATATGATAAGTTGTTGCAACAGCATAAGCAATATCTTGATGATATGCTTGTGCTAGATTATAAATACAATACTGACAAGAAAAGCAATTCTATGTTTTGGGAAACCGATGCGGACGAAGCAAACACAAGATTAACAGAATCTTATCAGAGAGCATTAGCGACAATAACCCAGATACGGACAGAATTGGCAAAAGTAGCAGATAAAGGAACTGGATTTATTGCACAAGAAGAGCTTAAAGAATTGGAACTAGGCGTAACAGAATCAGGTTCTTTGGAAGCTATACAAGATTATTATACAAAGCTATTGGATTTTTTAGAGTCAATACAAAAAACATATATTAGTACATCATCTTCGTCTTTTGGAATTGTTTCTTCCACTACAACAACCACTTTTGCTGGAATCAGAAGTAATATACTTGAAAATGTTAATGCAATAAAGAACAGCCTTGATTCTTCCAAAAATGAAATGACAAAGAAGATCCGTTCTTTTTTTGATAATGTTTTCAATTTTAAGAACTATGACAATGATGTGAAAGCCGCAATGGTAAACAACTATGCAATATCGCATGATTGGTCACAAGATTTTGTTCAACAAATTACAGCTCCTATTTATGATATAGACTTTACCAATAAAGGAAAAACAGACAATAATACCGGGAAAGACACTGACACGAAGCTACAACGTGACATATTAGCAGAACGCATTTCCCTTATTAAAGAGCTTAACAAGGAATACGAGAAGCTGAATAAGGTAATGGGCAGCGATAAGGCAGCTAAGACAGTCATGGAACGCTACGCATCCCAATTGAAAGATGTTCAGATGCCTAAAAATATCATAGGGGAAGCATTCTTGCCTAATAAGGAAAATACGGCAAAGGCTTTGCAGGAACTTGCAAAGATTATTACTGACTTTAGGAAGAGGATTGGGGCAGAAAAAGATGCTAATGTCTTGTTTGACGAAAAGGATGCAGATGATTTTAAAAAGCAGCTAGACAAAACTAAAGATAACATTGAATCCATGTTCAACGGATTGGATTTGTATAACAAAATGAAGAAAGAAGGCTTTTCTGATGAGATGATTAAATCATTATTTGGTGACTTAACTACTACAGAAAGCGAGATACAAGCAGAAATAGAAAAACTGGCTGGCAAAGAAGGGGAATTGTGGGAAAAAGCATACGATGATCTGAATAAGAAACTGAAATCTAAGCAAGATGAAATGTTCAAAAACCGTATAGAGCAATACGCGCAATTCATTAATGACTTCAACAACCAGATAGAGAACAAGCAGGAGGAATTTGCCGATTATATGAAAATTGCACGTGACATGCTGAATAAAACAGGTGATGTTAAAGCATTCACAGACCAAGTAGGAAATATTATAGCCAAATACAATCAAGATATCGCTAAAATTGAAACAGAAAAATTCAAGAAGAGTGGAACATATATCGAGATGATGGGCGAATTATCCATAAAGTCAGCAGACGAATTACAAGCTCTGATAGAGAAACTGGAAGATTTTATTGCAAAATCCGCAAGCAACATCCCAGCAGATACATTAAAAATATACATAAACAGACTTAACGAAGCAAACGAGCAACTTGACAAGGTAAAAAATCCTTTCGGTAAATCCTTCATAAAAGGAATTAAGGAAATAACTGAACTTCAAAATAAATATAATGCAGAAAAAAGTTATCAAAATGAACTTTTACAAAAGCAGGTAGAGCTGGAAAATGAATTGAGGGATATCGAATCAAAACGTGATATTGCAAAAGCAAATGGAGATGATACTACTAATTTTGAAAATCAAATAGTAGATATTCAGAACCTGATAAAGGACAATGATAATTCTATTGCAAATTCATCCGCCAAACTGCAAGGTATGTCAACTCAAATGGGTAAAATGACACAGGGGGCTGGTGCTGTAATAGGAATTATTGATAAGATTGTAAAAGGTATTGACGATTCTATCCAGGCGACAGCAGACTTGTTTAATGAAATAAAGGATATAGCAAGCAGCTATGGAGTTGATACAGAATCTGGAGGATGGCAAGATCTAAGTATCGCTATGAGTTCACTCAGTGAAATGAGTACAAATGTATCAAACTCATGGAACAGCTTTAAAAGTGGAGATTTTGCAGGAGCAGCCGTTAGTGCAATTAAATCTGTAGGAAGTGTAATAAAAGGCATAAATGCGATACATGATGCTAAATATGAACGAAAGATAAAACGGCAGCAGAAAAATATAGAGAGTTTGCAAGATGCTTATGAAATTTTGAAAGAAAAGATAGATAAAGCGTGGGACATAACATCCTTGAACAATGCCACAAAGCAGACGACACAGAATATAGACCAGCAGATACGTTCCTATCAAGAAATGATAAATGCCGAACAGAAGAAGAAAGATACAGACGATGAACGTATTAAAGAATGGAATGAAGCAATTAAAGAATTGCAAAAGACCAAGGAAGAGATAATAAAACAAGAACAAATGGATTTAGGCGGTATTGGCGGAGAATCAGAGTATAGGGATGCGGCTGAATCTTTCGTACAGGCATGGATGGACGCTTTTAATGAAACGGAAGACGGGCTAAAGGCTCTTAATGAAAACTTTAACGATTTCATTGAGAACCTCATTGTCAAACAAGCCACAATGAGATTAACACAAACTAGATTGAAAAAATTGTTTGATATGATAGACAAGTCTGTTACGGAGGATAGCGATGGGGGAATCAGCATAACTCAAAAGGAATTAGCGGATATCTATGCAGAAGCTACCACTTCGATGAAAGGGCTAAATGAGGATTTGCTTTCTTTTGTAGAAACTTTGGGATACAAGCCAAGTAAAAAAGCAAATTTATCCGCTCTCACCCAAGGGATTACTCAAATATCAGAAGAAACAGCCAATGAATTATCGGCTATCTTGAACAGCGTTAGATTCTTTGTAGCAAATCAGACCTCTGATATAACAGCTATCCGAAACATATTGGAAACAGAATTTCTATCATCTGGCGATGGCAGCTCGAATCCAATGCTTATAGAACTTAAATCGCAGACAGAGTACTTAAAACTAATGAGTGATAATTTTGAAAGTATTCTTTCGTATAGTGGAAATTCTAAAGGTAGAGGTATTCGTGTTTTCATACAATAAATTCGTATTATAGGTTGAGTAATTGTATATTTTTTAGTATCTTTATATCTATGAATCAGTACAGTAGCACATATAAACCTATTGAAATAGGTAGTAGATACCAACATAAAAGCGATGGTTGGTATGAAGTAGTAGAAATATTACCAAATAAGAGGATTGTAGTTAAATTTGATAACACAGGTGGAATTGTAGAAGCGTGTAAAAATGCCATAATGTACCAACGAATATCAGACCCTTTAGGAAATCGTTTTCACAAAATTGGAGATAGATTCCAAAACAAATATGGAGATTGGTACACTTTTATAAAAAGGATTGACATGAGAACTGGTGTTGTTAGATTTGACAATACAGGTACAGAAGTAGAAGTGTTTATAAACAACATGAAGAATGGAAATGTAAAGGACTATAACAAACCATCAATATGTGGAGTTGGATTCATAGGGAGAAAACGCTCCGATTTAAATAAAAAATCATATTCTTATAAACTATGGAGGAATGTAATAGCAAGGTGTTACGACAATGATATAATATCAAAGAGACCAACTTATAATGGTTGCTGTATGTGTGAAGAGTGGCACAATTTTACAAAGTTTGAAAAATGGTTTAATGAGAATTACATTGAAGGGTATTGCTTGGATAAGGATATACTTTACAAGGGCAATAAGCTCTATTCTCCACAAACTTGTTGCTTCGTACCCAACGAAATAAACGTGCTATTTACAAAAAGACAAAATGAAAGAGGAAAGTTGCCTATCGGAGTAATGTATTCAGAAAGTAGAAAAAGATTTAAATCTGCATTAACAAAAGGTGCAAATGGGATATATTTAGGATATTTTGATACCCCCGAAGAAGCGTTTCTCGCATATAAACAAGCCAAAGAAGATTACATTAAAGGAGTAGCAAACAAATGGAAAAATAGAATTGCTCCAAACGTATATGATGCAATGATGAGATATGAGGTTGAAATAACAGATTAACAAACCCCATGCTAATTGAATTGAAAGCGCAGACGGGATATTTGGAGATTATTTCAGATAGAATAGACCGTGTATTCGCACCAAATTCAAATTCAAGGGGAGCAGGACTAAGAGTATTCATAAGTGACTAATTAATTTAATACATTTAAATAATCATTCTGATGGTAAGAGATAGTATAACGACCCAAGCCATACCGGGTGGCTTCTCCGTAATAGTAAGCGGTTTTATAGCAGAATCATTGGAGCACATGATACCTTGGATTATTGTATCATTTGCAGTAGTGATATGTGATTTGGCTTTTGGAATAAGGAAAAGCCTTTTAATGGGCGAAAAGGTTCGTTTCTCTAGTGCAATACGCCGCACAATGGGTAAACTTGTAACCTACTTCGCCTTTGTTTGTATGGTTGTCATGATAAACATTGCATCCGGCAGCAAATGGGATATAGACATATACTCCTGTTTGTTAGTTTGCTTCATTGAATTTTGCTCTATCATATCAAATATATTGAAGCCCAAAGGATACAGCTTTAATATGCTTAAGGCGTTAGGTCTGTTTGGTAAGAAGGTGCTTGATGTAGAAAAAGAGGATATAAATGAAATAATAACAGAAAATAAAAAGGAGGAAAAGAAATGAGTTTAATTGATTTTATTTTTATTGCGCCTTTTGCACTTTATGCCATAATCTACGCATTTTCGGTAAAAGAATCCTGTAATTCCGATGAATCCATAGAAATATGACGTGCATTTAAGCGCTATTCTTAATACATATTCATGCCCGTTTAAATAGCTTTCTGGCGAACGCAGTAAAAGAAATGCAGCTGTCAATGTTGGCATAATAAGTATAGGTATTTCCATATTAAACCTGTATCGGGAACAAACGGAGCATAAACATAACAAACAAAAAGAATAATAAATAGATAATGTAGACGCAGATATGGCAAAAATTACTTGCAAATAAAGCTCTAAGGATTTAAAAGCAGGTATGTATAAATACATTATAGTAAATATTAATGGTAGTTGGATGAGAAAAGCACTGAACACATTTTTCTGTTCAGGAGTATAGCTTCTAATAAGTTCTGATAAGTCCATATTTTTTGCGACAAAAATAATAGTAATTTTATAATTTAAAGATAAGGAGGAAAAGAAAAATGGCTAATATTGAACATTTCATACCATTTCTTATAAAATGGGAAGCTGGTATAAGTAAGAAAAGCAATGAAACCAATGAGTCTCTTTTTCAAAGAGCAAGAAAAACAGGATGGGCTGATGATCCCGATGATTTAGGAGGACAAACTATGGTAGGTGTGACAATGGCTACCTATGAGGAATATTGTCGTAGAAAAGGTTATCCAAAACCTACGACCGGAAGGTTGATGGATTTGTCATATAACGATTGGAAAAGTATCTTGAAGATGTTGTATTGGGATAGATGGAATGCGGATGAAATAAGAAGCCAAAGTATAGCAGAGATAGTATGCGATTTTGTATGGGCTTCTGGGGTACATGGTATTAAAGTACCGCAGGATTTGGTTGGTGTGATTCCTGATGGCATTGTCGGGCCTAAGACACTCGCCGCAGTAAATTCCCGTAATCCCCGTGAATTGTTTGACCAGATCAAGATTGCACGGTTTGATTTCATCGAGGATATATGCCGGAAACGCCCAGCAAACAACAAGTTCAAACGGGGCTGGATGAACCGTATAAATGATATAAAATTTGAGGGATGAAACAGAGAGTCTATATATGGATTGCGGTAGGGATAGCATTGCTATTGCTGTTTGGATCATGCCGGAGCATAAGGTATGTCCCGGTAGAAACTATAAGGACTGACAGTCTTTATCTTACCATGCATGAGCGTGATTCCATCTACATTAAGGATTCTGTCCATATAAAAGAGAAAGGCGATTCAGTGTTTGTTGACAAGTGGCATATAGT
>ULXO01001157.1_pt1 | contig 9693 bp, 9 predicted proteins | sample 1961391 | NCBI WGS metagenome assembly ULXO01 (sample SAMEA4835841, study PRJEB28245) | human gut metagenome | biome: gut microbiome; material: fecal sample | place: Denmark | collected 2008 | reverse complement strand
CTGGGAGTAACCTTAGAGGTTTCTTTTTTTGCGGCACTGCTCGGTATTCTGATCGGAACCATAGCAGCATTTTTAAAACTTTCTACGAGAAAGAACGGATCGAAGACCATAGCGTCCCGCATCGCAAGCGCTTATATTGATATTATAAGGGGAACACCTACCACAGTACAGCTACTGATCATGTGGTCCGGTATTCTGGCTACCTGTAAGAACAGTGTGCTGATTGCCAGCCTGACTTTCGGTATTAACTCCGGAGCCTATGTGGCGGAGATCGTAAGAGCAGGTATCCTGGCAGTGGACAAGGGACAGATGGAAGCCGGAAGATCCCTGGGACTGAACAAACTCCAGACCATGCGTTACATCATTATCCCTCAGGCATTTAAGAGCATTCTGCCTCCTCTCGGCAATGAGTTTATCGTGCTGATCAAGGAGACTTCTATTGTAGGTTACGTAGGAATGAGTGACCTTACCCGTGTGGCAAATCAGATGACTTCCAAGCTGTTCGATGTATTTACACCGCTGCTTGGTATCGCGTTCATCTATTTCGTGCTGACCAAGGTACTGTCTATCCTGCTTGCAAAATTGGAAAGGAGGCTGCGTAAGAGTGATAATCGTTAAAGATCTGCATAAAAGCTTTGAAGATAATCAGGTGTTAAAGGGAGTAAATTACCATATTCATCCCGGAGAGAAGATCGTAGTGGTAGGACCCTCCGGATCCGGTAAGAGTACTTTTCTGCGTTGCCTGAACCTATTGGAGAGACCTACTAGCGGTGAGATCTGGTTTGACGGACAGAACATCACGGATCCAAAGATCGACATCAACAAAATCCGTCAGCATATGGGTATGGTGTTCCAGCATTTTAACCTGTTTAATAATCTGACCATCATGAATAATATTACTCTCGCTCCGGTGAAGTTAAAACTGATGAACGAGGAAGAAGCCAAAGAAAATGCGCTGAAGCTGTTAAAGAGAGTAGGGCTGGAGGAAAAAGCGGATGCATATCCTGCCTCCTTAAGCGGCGGTCAGAAGCAGAGAATCGCCATCGTAAGATCCCTGGCGATGAACCCCAGAGTAATGCTGTTCGATGAGCCTACCTCCGCACTGGATCCTGAGATGGTAGGAGAAGTACTGGAAGTTATGAAGGAACTGGCAGAGAGCGGCATGACCATGGTGGTGGTTACCCACGAGATGGGCTTTGCCAGAGAAGTAGGTACGAAGGTGCTCTTTATGGATGGCGGTAATATCGTGGAGGAGAATACGCCGCAGGAATTCTTTACCAATCCCCAGAGTCCGAGATTACAGGAATTTTTATCCAAAGTACTGTAGGAACAGCATCGCATGTAAAAATGCGGGAACGGAGATCCGAAATGATCACAATCTCTTTATGCATGATCGTTAAAAATGAAGAACGGATTCTGGCAAGATGTCTGGATAGTGTGAAAGACCTGGTGGATGAGATCATTATCGTGGATACGGGATCAGCGGATGCCACGAAGCGGATCGCTGCAGAATATACCGATAAGATATACGATTTTACCTGGATCGATGATTTCAGCGCAGCAAGGAATTTTGCCTTTTCCAAGGCGTCGAAGGAATATATATATTCAGCAGATGCGGATGAGGTGCTTTCGGAGGAGAACAGGCAGAGATTCCGCCAGCTAAAAGAAACACTGCTTCCTGAAATTGAGATCGTCCAGATGAAATACGGCAATCAGCTGCACAACGGCACGGTCTATAATTTTGATGAAGAGTATCGTCCCAAATTATTCCGCAGACTGCGGAACTTTGTGTGGGAGGAGCCAATCCATGAAATGGTACGGCTTGCGCCGGTGGTCTATGACAGTGACATCGTGATCACTCACATGCCGGAGCAGAATCATGCAGGCAGAGATCTGGGCAATTTCCGAAAACAGATTGCTGCGGGGAGACAATTATCCAGAAGACTGTACGGCATGTATGCCAGAGAACTGTTCCTGGCAGGAAGTGTGCAGGATCTTCAGGAAGCGGAAAATTACTTCCGGACGGAAGTTTCTTCCCCGGACAGAAGTACGGACGAAATCACGGAAGGCTGCTGTGTGGCAGCCAAAGCGGCCAGACTGCGGGGCGATACCGTGGCGTTTTTCAAGCACACTTCCAAGGTGATCGCGCTAGAAGGGTGTTCGGAGATCTGTTGTGAACTGGGGCATTTTTATGAAGAGAAGCAAGACTACGAAGAAGCAGCCATCTGGTATTATAATGCAGCATATGAGACACAGCCGGCGTTAACGCTTAGAAGCGCAGGAGAAGAACCGTTGCAGGGACTGATCCGGTGCTATGAACAGTTAGGGGTTCCAAAACAGGCGGAAAGCTATCGGAAAGAGTTAAAACAGCGACAGAATGAAAATGAGAAATAACTGCCCGGCACACAGGGTAATGAAGTCGTGAAAAAGTGTGCGGAATGAGGAGCAAACAACATTATGAAATGGGAAGAAAATGTGCGTAAGGTGGTGCCCTATGTGGCAGGCGAGCAGCCGAACCGCCCGAACATGATCAAACTGAATACCAATGAATGCCCGTATCCTCCGGCACCCGGAGTACGGCAGGCAGCGGAAAATATGGAAAGCGCATCTCTGCGGCTGTATCCGAATTCCAATGCACAGCCCTTAGTGGATGCGCTGGCTGCATACTATCATGTGAAGCCGGAACAGGTATTTGTAGGTGTGGGATCCGACGATGTATTATCCATGGCATTCCTGACTTTTTTTAACAGCGGAAAACCGATCCTGTTCCCGGATGTGACATATTCCTTTTACGATGTATGGGCGGATCTGTACCGGATCCCGTATCGTACCTGTGCTCTGGATGAGAACTGGCACATGAATCCCGAGGATTACAAACAGCCAAACGGCGGCGTGATCTTTCCGAACCCCAACGCCCCCACCGGTGTGGAGGAATCGCTGGAAATGATCGAAGAGATCCTGCAGGCGAATCCCGATGTGGTAGTGATCGTGGATGAGGCTTATGTGGACTTCGGCGGTAAGAGTGCTCTGCCACTGCTTAAAAAATATGAAAACCTTCTGGTGGTGCAGACTTTTTCCAAGTCCAGAGCCATGGCGGGAATGCGTATCGGTTTCTGCATCGGTAATGAAAAGCTGATCCACTATCTGAATGATGTGAAATTTTCCTTCAACTCCTACACTATGAACCTGCCTTCTCAGGTTATGGGTGTGGAAGCGGTAAAGGATGATGTTTATTTTAAAGAGACTACGGCGAAGATCGTGGCGACCAGAGAGCGCATTAAGAAGGAGCTTTCGCAGCTTGGATTTACTTTCCCGGATTCTAAGGCGAACTTTATCTTCGCTTCTCATAAGGAAGTACCTGCCGAAGAGCTTTTTCCTGCACTTCGCGCAGCAGACATCTATGTCAGACATTGGAACAAAGAAAGAATTGCCAACTCCCTGCGTATCACAGTCGGTACGGATGAAGAGATGGACCGTCTGATCGCTTTCCTGAAAGAATATCTGGAAAAGCGGGCATAATTAAAAAATAAAAGAATTGGAGCAAACACATGTTAAAAAAGTATTTGATCATTTTCCTGGTATCTATGGTTCCTTTGATTGAGCTTCGAGGCGCTGTTCCTATTGCGGTGGGAATGAATCTGCCGCTGCTTCCCAGCTATATTGTCTGCATCCTGGGCAATATGCTTCCTGTGCCGTTTATTTTCTTTTTTGCCAGAAAGGTATTGGAATGGGGCGCAGACAAGCCGGTCATCGGTAAGTTCTTCACCTTCTGCCTGGAAAAAGGACATAAGGGTGGCAAGAAGCTGCAGGAGAAGGCCGGAAGAGGTCTGTTCGTGGCACTGCTTCTCTTTGTAGGCATTCCGCTTCCGGGAACCGGCGCCTGGACCGGAACTCTGGCAGCCAGTCTGTTAGATATGGACTTTAAGTCCAGTGTTATTGCCGTGATGTTGGGAGTGGTACTGGCAGGTGTGATCATGGGTCTGCTCAGCATGGGCGTATTTGGAGCACTTGGAACTATTTTCTAAAAAAACGGGGATACTGTAATTATGGAAAATACAGAAGAAATCTACACAGAATTTGCAAGAGTATATGACGAACTCATGGACAACACGCCCTATGATATGTGGTGTGACCGCTTAGATGAGCTGATTACGGCTTACGGTGTATCCAAACCTACGCGGGATGCGGAAGGCATTCTGGATTCTGAGCGAAATCTGGTGGTGGACTTAGGGTGCGGAACCGGCACACTGACGGAGCTGTTGTATAACAAGGGGTATGACTGCATTGGCGTGGACAATTCCGAGGAGATGCTGAACATTGCCATGGACAAAAAAGCACAGAGCGGTTCGGAAATCCTCTATCTTCATCAGGACATGCGGGAACTGGATCTGTATTCTACCGTAGGTACGGTGATCAGTGTCTGTGATTCCGTGAATTATATTCTGGAAGAAGAGGAACTGCTGCAGGTATTTCAGCTGGTGAACAACTATCTCTATCCCGGCGGGGTGTTTATCTTTGATTTCAATACCGCCTATAAATACCGGGAGGTCATCGGCAATACCACCATTGCGGAGAACAGAGAGGACTGCAGTTTTATCTGGGAGAATTATTACGATCCGGAAGAAGAGATCAATGAGTATGATCTGACTATCTTCGTACAGGAAGAGGACGATGTTTTCCGGAGATTCACAGAGACCCATTTGCAGCGGGGCTATACGGTGGAGCAGATGCGGGCGCTTGTGGAGCAGGCGGGATTAAAGATCCTTGAAATCAAGGATTCCGATACCGGTGAAGCAGCAGCCGAGACCAGCGAGAGAGTATATATCGTAGCAAAAGAGCAGCAAAAAAAGCTGCTGTAAGAAAGGTTCGTGGAATAAAATGAAAGATTATATGGTACGCGCAACTGCCGCGAATGCACAGATCCGTGCATTCGCCTGTACAACGAAAGAGACAGTGGAGACGGCTAGGGCAGCGCATAATACAAGCCCGGTGGTCACAGCTGCACTGGGAAGACTCCTCAGTGCCGGAGCTATGATGGGCAGTATGTTAAAAGGAGAAGATGAACTGATCACACTGCAGATCAAGGGAGACGGTCCCGTGGGAGGACTTACGGTGACAGCAGACGGTAACGGACATGTAAAGGGCTACGCGAATGTACCCGATGTGATCCTGCCTGCAAACGCCCAGGGAAAACTGGATGTGGGCGGCGCCGTGGGAAACGGTGTCTTAAGTGTGATCCGGGATATGGGACTGAAGGATCCTTACGTGGGACAGACCGAGTTGCAGACCGGCGAGATCGCAGAGGATCTGACCTATTATTTTGCAGTATCCGAGCAGGTACCTTCCGTGGTGGGGCTGGGAGTACTGATGAACAGAGACAACACTGTCAGACAGGCCGGCGGCTTTATTGTACAGCTGATGCCCTTCGCGGAGGAGACCATCAGCAGACTGGAAGAGAATATCAAGAATCTCTCTTCCGTGACCGCTATGCTGGATGCAGGTAAGACTCCGGAGGGAATGCTTGAAGTACTGCTTTCCGGAATGAATCCGGAGATCACGGATACGCTGCCTGTGGAATTTGCCTGCAATTGCAGCAAGGACAGAGTGCGCAAGGCCCTGATCAGTATCGGAAGAGAAGAGCTGCAGTCTATGATCGATGATGCTAAGCCGATCGAGGTGAACTGCCATTTCTGTAATAAAAACTATAACTTTACCGTGGATGAATTAAAACAGATGATCCGGTAATGGATTCCGTAAAGTGAGGAAGCTTATGAAACAGGGATTTGTCAAAGTTGCGTCCGCTACACCGGGGATCCGGGTGGCGGATCCGGTCTATAATGCCCGGGCAATCTGTACCCAGGCAAAAGAAGCGGCGGAACACGGAGCGAAGATAATAGTGTTCCCCGAACTGTGTATTACCGGGTATACCTGTAATGACCTTTTTTTGCAGAATCTTTTGCTGAAGAAGGCAAAAGAAGCACTGCTTACGATCGCAGAAGAGACGAGCCGGTTGGGAGCATTGCTTTTTGTGGGACTTCCCGTGGAAAAGGACGGTCGTCTGTATAACGTGGCTGCCGCAGTATATCGTGGAAGTATTCTGGGAATGATCCCGAAGAAAAATATTCCGACATATGCGGAATTTTACGAGGGCAGATATTTTACTTCCGGGGAGGAAAGGATAACGAATTTCCGCCTGGGAGAATATGAGGTCCCTTTTGGAACGAATCTTTTGTTTTGTTGTGAGGAATTGCCGGAGCTGGTTCTTGGCTGTGAGATCTGCGAGGACCTGTGGGTGGCGGATCCGCCATCCACTTTCCATGCATTGGCAGGGGCTACGGTGATCGCCAATCTGTCGGCATCTAATGAGACGGTATCCAAGGACGCTTACCGTGAACTATTGGTAAAATCCACCAGCGCAAGACTTCTGTGTGGGTATATTTATACTTCCGCCGGAGAAGGAGAATCCACTCAGGATCTGGTATTCGGAGGACATAATCTGATTGCGGAGAACGGAACACTGCTGGCACAGTCTTCCCGTTTCGCCACAGGAATTCTCTACACAGACCTGGATGTGCTCAAAATAAGCAGCGAGCGCAGAAGAATGGGAACCTTTGGAAAACAGCCGACGGTTTCCTATTGTAAGATTCCGTTTTCCATGGAACTTACGGAGACCAAACTGGAACGGAAGTTCGCGGCGCATCCTTTTGTACCGGAGGATCCGGCTCTTCGTAACAGAAGATGTGAAGATATTTTATCCATTCAGGCGTATGGTCTGAAAAAACGCTATGAACATATCGGTGGTAAGACGGCGGTTCTCGGAATCTCGGGAGGACTGGATTCTACACTGGCACTTTTGGTGACGGTGAGGACGTTTGATCTGTTAGGACTTGCAAGAAAAGGAATCATTGCCGTGACCATGCCCTGCTTCGGTACCACGGACCGGACCTACGAGAATGCCTGCCTGTTAGCGAAGACTCTGGGTACGACACTTCGGGAAGTGGATATCCGTGAGGCAGTGACCGGACATTTCGCAGACATCGGACAGGATATGGAATGTCATGATATTACCTATGAGAACGGGCAGGCGAGAGAACGCACACAGGTGCTTATGGATATCGCGAACAAGGAGAATGCCCTGGTCATCGGTACGGGAGACATGTCGGAGCTCGCACTTGGCTGGGCTACCTATAACGGAGACCACATGTCCATGTATGGCGTCAATGCGGGCGTGCCGAAGACACTGGTAAGACATTTAGTGCAGTATTACGCGGATACCTGTGGACAGGAAGAACTGTCGAAAGTACTGAAGGATGTGCTGGATACGCCGGTGAGTCCGGAACTGCTTCCGCCGGTAGAAGGAAATATCGCGCAGAAGACAGAGGACCTTGTGGGACCTTATGAACTGCACGACTTCTTCTTATATTATATGCTGCGCTGCGGCTATGCGCCGGATAAGGTATATCGGATCGCAGAAGAGACCTTTGCCGGAAAATATGATGCTAAGACCATTAAAAAATGGCTGAAAAATTTCTATCGGAGATTTTTCTCGCAGCAGTTTAAACGCTCCTGCCTGCCGGACGGACCCAAAGTGGGAAGCGTGGCACTTTCCCCCAGAGGGGATCTGCGCATGCCCAGTGATGCCTGTGCAAGGATCTGGCTGGACCGCCTGGAGGAAATATAAAAATATTGTTAAAATTTCGTCGAAATTCTTAATTTTCTGTTTTTTACTTGAAATGGGAAACGGAAAATCGTATATTATAGCTGTACCAAGTTTAGAGGATATGTGGAGGAATAAATATGACTAAGGCGGAAATCTTAAAAAAAGAAATCTTAAGACAGTATCGCAGTGTCAGACAGTTTGCCATGGAGATGAATATTCCTTACAGCACACTGGTAACGGCTCTGGAGCGCGGCATTGAAGGGATGGCATACGGAACAGTTATCAAAATGTGTGACAAGCTGAGTCTGAATCCTGTAGATTTTTCATCACTGGAGAGGGACGCATCCCTGGGAGCACAGCTTTTGGAAAATCGTGTTATGCAGAATTATGTGAAACTGAATCAGACCGGAAGAGATAAGATTCTGGAGCTGATGGATGATTTTGTACAGATTGATAAGTACAAGGCGAAAAACAAGAAAACAAAATAAGAAGTAAAATAAGTAAAAATGAAACAGCTACTGATCGAATCCCCTAAAACGGGGATCAACAGTAGCTGTTGAACATCATACCGCTGTAAGCGCTGGTGGTATAAGGACTGATGAAATTGTGACCGGGATTTTTGTAGGCCACAATTTTTTTGTCTACGTAATCCATAGGATTCAGCGAGACCTGATCGCTTTTGTGTAACAGAGAGCTGCTGAAATCCTTTAATACACTGAAAGCCGACAGATCATTTCCCGAGGTTGCCGCGGTCTGCCGCAGTCTTTCGTCATTGATGGAGAGCATACCGTCATCCTCCAGATGCATTCCCATACTTTCCAAAGAATTGCCGTACAGGGATGCGATGGATGAAAATTCCCGTACCAGCTGTCTGCTTCTGGACTGGGTATTCAGATAGGAAGATGCCGCACGTATGAAATTATTGTAACTGCCTACCAGCTGGTTAATATTGTCGGTGATGGATTCGGTATCTGTCTTCAGCCCGATATGTACCGGTTTATCTTCGGGGCTTACGGCTTTAATCTGTACATCGAACAACTTGCCCACCGTGAAATGGTTGGAAGAGGAAGAACGTTCCTCACCGTTGATCAGGAAGCTTGCGTTGTCAGCGGAATGACTGATATAATTCAGTCCCATATTGTCTACGACACCGGAGGTCTTGCTGGTATGATCATCACTGACCCGGAAATGATACGGTCTGCCGTTCGGAATACCGGTGGCGTCGGATGTCAGGCGGAGTGCGTAACGGGAATCGGATTCCGCTACCTCTGCACGGATGCCGATGTCCGCGTTGTTGATCAGCCTCGACAGCCGCTCCATGATCTGACGGTTGGTATCGCCCTCGTTAATATTGAACTGGAATTCATAGTTCATATCGTTGACCGCAATATCAAAGGAATAAGTATCCGGAGCCAGTGTGGTAGCCAGATCCGGGAGAAAATATCCAAGATTCTCCTGGGGAGTGGCAAGGGCGCGTACCTCCAGATCGAATTCAGGAGAAGCGGCGGAAGAAGCGTCGGAACCGATATAGGCAACCTCAGCGATATCGTCATTGGTGGAATAGGCACTTTTTTTACGGAACATGCCGTCCTGCTCCAGGCCGCCGAGCTGTGCGATGGAGTTGTGAAGCTCTCTGGCGTTCTCCTTGACATCCACAGCATAATACTGAGTATCCTTACTGGTGGTGGGGAGATACCAGGGTGCATCCTTGTTCAGCTTTATGATGGAATTATAGACACTGCGAAGTTCACTCTTTTTATGTGTGTCGTATTTCGTCAGCTGTCTGGGCGAGTACGCCGTCAGATAATTATTGTAAACAGTATTGAGAACTGCACTCATAGATATCTCCTTTCTCCTCCGTAATCAAGGATATTTTATAAAAAATTACAATAACCCACTTTTATGAGAGGATTATAGCATAAATAATAAGAAGAAACAAGAAAAATAAAGGGATTTTCGGGAAAAACAGTTGACGGACAGGGCGGATTATGGTATAGTATCCAAGCGAGATGAGATTTAGGTCTTTTTTTTAT
>ULXO01002372.1_pt1 | contig 9773 bp, 7 predicted proteins | sample 1961391 | NCBI WGS metagenome assembly ULXO01 (sample SAMEA4835841, study PRJEB28245) | human gut metagenome | biome: gut microbiome; material: fecal sample | place: Denmark | collected 2008 | reverse complement strand
GGGTACGGCCTTGGCTTTATCTATCACGGTTCCCGCCGCCAAGTACTTCGGTAGCATCTCCGCTCCTATCTTGCTTTGTCTTTGTATGTTGTGTATCGGTTTGATCGCCTTCCTCGTATTTTGCGTGATGGATCGCAAGCTGGACGCTTCGATGGACGCTATCGAGCAAGCCGAGGAGGAAGAGCCTTTCCGTTTGAAAGATATCTTATTGATCGTTACTAATAAGGGTTTCTGGTTGATCGCTCTGCTTTGCGTATTATTCTATTCGGCCGTATTCCCCTTCTTGAAATACGCTACGGACTTGATGGTCAATAAATATAACGTAGATCCGGAGTTGGCGGGAAACATTCCGGCTATCTTACCTTTCGGCACGATTCTTCTGACTCCGTTCTTCGGTAACTTATACGACCGCAAGGGTAAAGGGGCGACGATCATGATCTTTGGCGCCTTGATGTTGATCGGCGTGCATTTATTATTCACGCTTCCGATCTTGAATCAGTGGTGGTTCGCCACGATCGTGATGATCGTATTGGGTATCGCTTTCTCCTTGGTCCCATCGGCGATGTGGCCATCTGTTCCGAAGATTATCCCGGAGAAGCAATTAGGCACGGCTTATGCCTTGATTTTCTGGGTACAGAATATCGGTCTGAGTATGGTTCCCTTATTAATCGGCTGGATATTGGATACGTATTGCAAGATCGACAATGGTACGGGCAAACCGGCTTACGACTATACGATACCGATGGCAGTCTTCACCTGCTTCGGTGTACTCGCCCTCTTCATCGCCTTGATGTTGAAACGTGAGGACCGGATCAAAGGCTACGGCCTTGAATTGCCGAACATCCAAAAGGACGCCGATAAAGCCGAGGCCGAGATAATCGCTAAAGAGATGATCGCGGAGCCTTAATAAAGCTCATAACCCTAAATAAATGGAAGGCGCTGTAAACCAAGTTTACAGCGTCTTTCTTTTTGATGACTGAAAACCATCGTCATTGGAACACACAAAAAGTTCGTTTGAAAAAGAGAAGTAGCGAAACAACTACAATATGCCTTATTCATAAAATCTTTTTTAGCGGTAATATTAATAAAAAACACCCTTGATTTTCGGAACGGCATATTGAAATGTGGCATTTATCCGTGGTCCAGCCATCCAAAAGGAAATCATATGTATAGGTCTTAACGCAGTGGCTTATATATTTCATTAGATCCTTATTATCAGTTAAGAATAGATATACAGCTTCACAAATGTCGTTTTGATTAAAAAGGCAAGTGAGCGTGGAGGTTTTGAACACGACTTCCAATGTAATCTGGCTTACATCATTCCACGTATAAGTGATCGTACATAAATCCAGATTCTTCAATAACATCTGCGCTTTCCTTACCGGCAAACCAATTACTTGATGGGATAAGCTTATTATCTCGGAATAATCCTTTTGAGGATATTGATTTTGAGTTTCCATTGATTTCTGTGTTTATCATTCGCAGACAAAATAAGCTTACCGCCTGCTGATATACCATCAATCCCCCTGATAAAATATCAATGTCACGACTAATATTATCAGATGACAGGGATAAATGATATATCTGACTACGTATTGTCGGTAATGCAGGATCATCATGATAGACACCTAACAAATTACGATGAATTTATGTTTCTCTGGCTATGAATAAAATTGGGTGCGGTTACCCCGGATATCTGACATGATAGTAAGATAACTCAGATTTAATACTTATTTTTGTGACAGGATCAATAAAAACTGACATGGAAACAACATTTACCAAAAGAAATAGTCATGGAGCCAACTTAAAACGTTGGAGAGAATGGAGAGGCATCAAACAAGAAGTGCTAGCCGACAAAATAGGGGTATCACAAGCCACCTTATCTGGCTACGAGAAAAAAGACGAATTGGAACCTGAAGTATTGGAAAAGATAACTAAAGCTTTGGACATTCCGATAGAGGCGATCACGGAGCTTAATGAAGGAGCGCTTATCAATATTTATTCTGGCACATGGCAAGATAACGCAACTGCAGCCGGAAGCATTCAAAATCAAACTTTCAATCCCATCGATAAAATAGTCGAGCTTTACGAACGATTACTAAAGGCCGAGCAAGAAAAGGTTGCCATGCTCCATGAAATCATAAAGGATAAATAAGTATCGATTATAGAGACCGTAAGCGAAAATGAGATAATCTTGACATTATGATCGAAATAACAGAATAACGATGTCAAGACCTTTTTACAAATAGAGAAAAAGAGGGAGAGACCTATGATAAAAACATACGTTTTCCCTCATTTTCTTGCCTAAATACCCCTGTTTGGACTCAAAAGTAATAGAGTTAGGTAACACAAAAGGCTGTATTAGGCAACACGACCGTATGTATTAGGTAACGCAACCGTATGTATTAGGCGATACATACGGAAGAAACAGCCCTCGCATCCTATAGAATTGATCGATACACCCGTATAAAATGGCTATTTTCACCTAAAAATATGAGATACGATGAATTATCTCGCTAGAATAAAAAGGCCTATTTCCATAAAATACTACAAGACAACCAGATGCTATTATTCTATGCCATTTTCGGAAGCAAGGCATACCTTGGCCCGGAAAAAACGCTTCTCCGGGAGTTTAGATTACAGAATGTCAAAACGTCAAACCTACTCTTTTATGCGTGATGCCCATCGTGGGCCCCTTATTAAAGCCATATATAGTTCACCCGATAAAACAGAACGTTTATAAGGATATCTTCTTATCTTCGCGTATCATATAAAACAAACATTAAATACTATGATCTGTTTCCCGAATGCCAAGATAAACCTAGGTCTGAACGTGGTAAGCAAACGTCCGGACGGTTATCATAATATAGAGACCATCTTCTATCCGATCCCCGTGAAGGATGCCCTCGAGATCGTCGCCTCGGATCAGCCCAGTTTCACCGGGACCGGAATCCCGGTAGACGCTCCCCAAGAGAAGAACCTCGTCATAAAAGCGCTGAACGCCCTAAAGACGAGATACGAGATTCCCCCGCTAGAGGTCCATTTGCTGAAAGCGATACCTTTTGGCGCCGGGCTTGGAGGAGGTTCCGCCGATGCCGCTTTTATGTTGAAGCTGGTCAATGATTTCTGCGGTTTGGATATTCACCCGGATGAGTTGGAGGCGATAGCGTCCACCATCGGAGCCGATTGCCCGTTCTTTATCCGTAACACGCCGGTATTCGCGACCGGCACGGGAAACCAATTCGAGCCCGTGGACTTGTCCTTGAAGGATTATTATCTATGCTTGGTAAAACCGGATGTAGCCGTCTCCACCCCCGAAGCCTATTCGATGGTAACACCCGCCGCGCCCGAGACCTCCTTGAAAGAGATCATCCGGCTACCGGTATCCGAATGGAAAGAGCGGATGGTGAACGATTTCGAGCGAAGCGTATTCCCGAGACATCCCGTGATCGAGCGGATCAAGGATACCTTATACGAGGGAGGCGCCTTATATGCCGCCATGTCCGGCTCCGGATCGTCCGTGTTCGGTTTGTTCGAAAAACCAACCCATTTCAAGGAACAATCCCTGTTCAGCGATTGTTTTCTATGGGAAGGACAATTATCATGAATCAAATAGAGACTTTTTTTGATACGATGGCGGAACGCTGGGACGCTGTCTGCGTACATGATCCGGGAAAGATCCGGACGATATTGGATCGTACCAACCTGCGGCAGAACGCCCGCATCCTCGATGTCGGTTGCGGCACGGGGATATTGGAAAGTTACCTGCTGCCGTACGAACCCCGCCAAATCGTAGCTATCGATATAGCGGGCCAAATGATCGAGAAAGCACGCATGAAATATCCGGATCATCCGCTCATCGAGTTCCTCCAAGAGGACGCTATGAGCTACGAGGGGAAAGGATTCGACTATATTATCCTATATAGCGCTTACCCGCATTTCATGCGGCCGGAACGGTTGATCGAGCATATGAGCGGCTTGCTCGCGCCCGGCGGTAAATTGGTTATCTGCCACAGCGAGAGCAAGGAAAAGATCAATACGCACCACCATCGGCACGCCGATCGATTATCGCTGCCCTTGCCCCCGGCCCGAGAGGTGGCGGCATTGATGGAGCCTTATCTTCTTCCGCTCGTCGTAGAGGATACCGAACAGCTTTACATCGTTTGCGGAAAACGTTTATCCTAAACTAATTATATATGGACAGAAAAACTAACTTAATTCCGGCATTGCTTCTTTCCGCCCTTTCGCTTTACGCCATGGAAGACGTGAAAGTAACGCAATTCCAGCACGCAGGCCCGTTCACGGTCAACAAGCCGATCCTAGCGGACAGCCTCAACGTAAATGGCAAGCCTTTCGAGGCGAAGAATCTATTAAAAGCGACCTTACCGTTCGAGCAAACGCTTGCGAACGCCACGGTACTCGACGCTGACACGGCAGGCGCAATCACCTTCGCTGCCCCGCAAAAAGGATATGCCCTGCATCTATTCTCTTTCTTCTTGAACAGCGACCGGTACGTAAAAGGCACGCTCGATATATCGAGTCCCGGGGCGTTCGAAGTATTCGTCAATGATAAACCGGTCGGAGCCTCTTCCGAGTTGGTGATGGAACCCCGCCGCTATCAAGTAGTCGTTAAATACCTGACAGCGGAAACAGACACTTGTCCTCCCAGCCTAAAGGCTACCTTCAAGAGCGAGGCGGAAGCGAAAGTCGTAGCTTCCTTGAACCCGGAGAAACGCTACACCCTTCTGAATATCATAGAAGGAAAGGATTTCCAAGGCGTAAGTGTCTCCCCGAACGGAAAGTATGCCTTGGTAAAATACGTCAACCGGTTCCCGGAGAGCAAGAGCGAATCGTACGGGCAATTGATGGATGCCGCTACGGGACGGGTCTTATTGCAAGACGGAGGTTTCTTGACAACCGCCAAATGGATGCCTAAAAGCAATCGATTGTATTACACCCGCACCGGTCTGGACGGTACGGAGTTGGTAACCGTAGATCCGTCTACCTACCAACAAACGGTATTAGTCCCGAACCTTCCGAAAGGGCGGTTCGTATTCACCCCCGATGAGTCCACGCTTCTCTATACCGTAGAAGAGGAAGGTCCCAAGGAAGGGACGGACTTGATCCGTGTATTAGAGCCGGCAGACCGTATCCCGGGTTTCCGTGACCGCTCCTTTATCTGGCGGTATGACTTAAAAACAGGTTTGTACGAGCAACTTACTTTCGGGCATACGGACACTTATATCAATGATATCAGCGCTGATAGCCGCTATCTATTGTTCAGCACCAGCGACCGGGTGTACACCTCCTTGCCGCACTCCCGCAACTCCCTTTATAAATTGGATTTGCAGACCATGGCGATCGATACGATCTGGGAGAAAGCCCCGTACGTAAACCAAGCCGCCTTCTCGCCCGACGGTAAACAGTTATTGGTAGCTGGGGCAGGCGACGCTTTCGACGGGATCGGACGAAATATCAAGCAAGGACAGATCTCCAACTCGTACGACGGGCAGTTATTCCTATACGATCTGGCAAGCCGTAAAGCCTCCCCTCTCACCAAGGACTTCAATCCGAACGTGATCGATGCCGTATGGAACCGCTTCAACGGGCAAATCTATATCCTCTGCGAGGATGAGGATTATCAACGGATCTATACGTGCGACCCAGCAAACGGGAAGATCAAGCAAGTAGCCGCCTCCGAGGATATTATCATGTCGTATGCGTTGGCCGACAACGCTCCGGTTCTCTTCTATTACGGACAGAGCGCGTCCAACGCCAACCGCCTTTACGCTTACGACCTGAAAGGTGGAAAGAACCGCTTGGTGTATGATCTCTCGCAAGATAAATTAAAAGATATCGCCTTAGGCGAGGTACACGACTGGAACTTCAAGTCGGATGACGGTACGACGATCCAAGGTCGTTATTACCTACCGCCTCATTTCGATCCGAATAAGAAATATCCGATGATCGTTTATTACTATGGCGGTACTTCCCCGACGAACCGTGCGCTGGAGATGCGTTATTCCATGCATATGTACGCCGCTCTCGGATACGTGGTCTACACCTTGAATCCGAGTGGAACAACGGGCTTCGGACAGGAATTCGCCGCCCGCCATGTGAACGCATGGGGCCTGAAGACCGCCGATGAGATCATCCAAGGTACCAAGCTGTTCTGTAAGGAGCATTCGTTCGTGAACGAGAAGAAAATCGGTTGCATCGGTGCCAGCTACGGCGGATTCATGACACAATACCTACAAACCCGTACGGACATTTTCGCCGCCGCTATCAGCCATGCCGGTATCAGCGCGTTGAGTAGCTATTGGGGAGAAGGTTATTGGGGATATGGCTATTGCTCCGTAGCGAACGCCGGGACTTATCCTTGGAACGCCCCGGAGTTCTTTACCAAGCAAAGCCCGTTGTTCAACGCCGATAAGATCAATACCCCGCTCCTATTGCTTCACGGCAACGCCGATACGAACGTACCCATCGGGGAAAGTATCCAGATGTTCGCCGCCTTGAAGATCCTAGGAAAGACCGTGGAATTCGTGCAGGTGGATGGCGAGAATCATGGTATCGTAGGTTATCAGAAGCGTATAGGCTGGCAAAATACCATCTACGCATGGTTCGCCAAATGGCTGAAAGACGAGCCGGAATGGTGGAAAGCCTTATATCCGGATCGTACTTTATAAGAATATTTATTTGAACGAAAGCGCCTGTGTCTCCCGCGAGGGAATCGCAGGCGCTTTATTCGTTTGCCCAACCCCGGCTGTCATCCGGATCAGCTCCGTTTACGAACGGTAATTTTGATACAAAGATCCGTAATATGTATACATGCGCCTGAGATAAATCCGAATATCTTTGTAATGTTAAACAATAATGATATCCTTATGAAAACAAAAGCAATCGCACTCTTCCTGCTAGGCTTCATACCAGCCTTCGCACAAGATATCCCAACTTCTAAAACAGAACAAAATATGGACAGAATCGAACGCTGTAAAAAGAATTACACCGAGCTATTCGGAGGCGAGGCATTGACCGGACAAGGAACAGATCCGGAAATGATGGACATTCTCCAGAAATTCATCTTCGGGGAGGTATTCCGCACAGGAGATCTTGATAAAAAGACCCGGGAGCTTATCACTTGCACCGTATTAGCCACGATGCAAACCTTGCCCCAACTGAACGCCCACGCCAAAGCGGCGCTAAACGTAGGCGTCACTCCCATCGAGCTACGGGAGGCGATATACCTATGCGCTCCGTTTATCGGTTTCCCGAAGACATTGAATGCCTTAAATACCATCAACGAAGTCTTTAAGCAACAAGGCATCGCTTTGCCTCTGGAGAGACAAGCTACCGTTACGGAAGAAGATCGCCACGAGAAAGGACAAGCCATACAAAGCCGGCTTTACGGCGAGGGAATCAAAGAGGCCATGAGGAACGTCCCGGGAAATATGGGTCCGGAAGTAGAGCGATTCCTCACCGAATTCTGCTTCGGAGATATCTATACTCGCAACGGGCTAGACCTGAAAACCCGGGAGTTACTGGCTTATTGCATACTAACGACCCTTGAAGCCGAAAGCCAACTACACTCGCATCTCGAAGGGAACTTACTGGCCGGCAATAGCAAGGAGACCTTAACGGCGGCGGTTATACAATGTCTTCCTTATATCGGCTTCCCTTCCGCTATCAAAGCGTTGAAAATCATTAAGGAATCCTCTCAGCCCGCCCCAAAGAAGAACTTAGTCCGCCTATCCAAGATCACGGTCGATCCCGCCCAGTTGGAGCGTTATAACGCCTTTCTGGAAGAAGAGATCGAGGCTTCCATGCGTCTAGAGCCGGGTGTTCTTACACTGTATGCCGTATCGGAGAAAGAACATCCAAATAAAGTAACCATCCTAGAGATTTACGCAGATCAAGACGCTTATAAAAGCCATATCCAAACGCCCCATTTCCAGAAATACAAACAAGGAACATTACAGATGGTGCAAGAGTTGGAGCTGGTAGATAGCACGCCCCTGATCCCCGGACTAAAGATAAAATAAAACAAGAATCCCCGCTTTCCGGCACGAAGCCATCTAAGCGGGGATTTCATATATCCGTGAAAATCTAAATGACTTGTTATTCGATCATTTGATATTCGGATTCAATTTATGCCATTCGGAAATAGCGGGAAGCACGCCCATAGCGATCACCTCGTCACGTAAAGCGCAAAGGTGCTTGTAGCTCTTCTCCAAGGCAGCCTCTTCTTCCGGTGTACCGTGCACCTCTTTCAACGCTACGCCGTCTTTCGTAATTGAGGTCTCCCAAGCCATCATGATATGATCGAACTTACCGTTTGATACATAAGCGCCAGCCGGCCAACGGAACGGTTTACCACCCATCGCAGCTGCGATCATCTCGATAGATACATATGACGGGCTTTGGAAGGAAGAACGGCCCCGCAAAGCGATAATGTTAGCGCCACCCTTCGTAACCTTGGTTTGTATCTCCGCCCATTGATCTTTCGTCAAGGCATCCGTACCGATAAGTTCCGTCAAAGGCTTGCCATCCACCTTAGCGGTAGAGGCGAAAACAGCCATTTGCTCGCCATGACCGCCATACGTACGACAATTCTCAACCTGATCCATAGAGATACCGAAATGTTTTGCCAACTCACTGCGTAAACGAGTTGAATCCAATGCGGCCAACGTCGTAACCTGAGAAGGTTTCAAGCCGGAATACAATAAGGTAATCAAACCGGTAATATCCGCCGGGTTAAAAATAACCACGATATGCTTTACGTCCGGGCAATAAGCCTTTACGTTCTTGCCGAACTCCTCGGCGATAGCGGCGTTTCCTTTTAGGAGATCCTCACGGGTCATACCTGCCTTTCTTGCGGCACCACCGGAGTTAACGATATATTTAGCGCCCGTCAAAGCCTCCTTGATGTCTGAGGTAAAAGTGATGTTTACACCCTCGAAACCACAATGGAATAATTCCTCGGCGACTCCCTCCAAACCCGGTGCGTAAGGGTCGTACAAACAAATGTTAGAAGTTAGTCCCATCATAATAGCGGTCTGTGCCATATTAGAACCGATCATACCTGCTGCGCCGACAATCGTCAGCTTCTCGTCTGTGAGTGTTTTCATAAGAAACCTTGTTTTTAAATGTTTATTTTTCTTTTCGACACAAAGATACGAGATTGAGAACTCTTGTCCTAATCATAAAAACGAATCCCCCATAAATAAAAGTTATGAATAGCGTCTCTATGATTATTCCAAGATTATCACGTACCTTTGTATTATGAAAACATTTAAACTAGACAATTGGTTGCCCACGACGAAGAAAGAAGTCGAGGCACGGGGATGGGATTACCTCGACGTGATCCTTTTCTCGGGAGACGCCTATGTGGATCACCCCTCTTTCGGGGCGGCCGTGATCGGTCGTGTATTGGAAGCGGAAGGATTACGGGTAGCGATCGTACCGCAACCGGATTGGCGGGGAGATTACCGGGATTTCAAGAAGCTCGGCGTTCCCCGGCTTTTCTTCGGTGTATCCGCCGGTGCCATGGATTCAATGATCAACCATTATACTGCCAATAAGCGATTACGCAGCGACGACGCCTATACGCCGGACCAACGTCCGGGAATGCGTCCGGACTATCCGAGCATCGTCTATACTAAAATACTGAAAGAATTGTATCCGGATGTCCCCGTCGTATTGGGTAGCATCGAGGCCTCATTACGCCGGCTTACGCATTACGATTATTGGCAAGATAAGCTATTACCGGGAAT
>ULXO01003911.1_pt1 | contig 9998 bp, 6 predicted proteins | sample 1961391 | NCBI WGS metagenome assembly ULXO01 (sample SAMEA4835841, study PRJEB28245) | human gut metagenome | biome: gut microbiome; material: fecal sample | place: Denmark | collected 2008 | reverse complement strand
GTCTACAACGGAGAAGCCTATTTTGAGGATAAGATATTCGCTCTGTCGGATGAACAAAAGGGACTGGCGGAAAACTACGCCCAGAACCTGAGCGTATTCCTGGGAGATGGTATGATGCAGGGCTTGCTGCCTGTCGAGTCCGCCGGCCTCGTATCTCTGGGCGACATTCGTTTCTCGGATGGCGCGACGCAGGTGGTCTACTATAATCAGTTGGACAAGCGGTACGCGAGCAAGCCCTACGGCACCGACGACATCGGCACCTACGGCTGCGGGCCTACCTGTATGGCAATGGTGGTATCTTCTTTGACCAGCGAGACGGTCGATCCCGTTGAGATGGCACGTTGGGCCTATGAAAACGGTTACTGGTGCAGTAGAAGCGGTTCCTACCATTCGCTGATCCCCGGTGCTGCCAAAGCGTGGGAGCTTCCGGTACAGGGCTGCGGGAAAACAGAAGGGCAGCGCATTGTGGATGCGCTCTCTCAAGGCAAGCTGGTGGTTGCAATCATGCTGAAAGGTCATTTCACCAGCTCCGGCCACTTCATCGTGCTGCGCGGTGTGGAGAACGGAAAGATACTGGTGGCAGACCCTGCCAACTATACCCGAAGCCAACAGGCATGGGATCTGTCTATCATCCTGAATGAAGCCAGCGGCCGTGCCGGTGCTGGTGGGCCTTTCTGGATCATAGGGTAGGAAGGAGAACTAAATGTGAGTAAACCAAATGAATATGACACCTATATCATCCCGCCCAATTTTATTGAAGACGGGACTTTTTTCGGCGGACTGCTGAAGCTCCGCAATACAGCCGAGGCACTGGTTATCGTGCTGGCTATCGGCATACCGGTGTTCTCGGTGTCCGCCCTGACATTGACTGCTAAAATCATCATTCTGTGCCTGACCGCGCTGCCTCTTGGCATCATCGCGCTGGTTGGCATCAACGGCGAAAGCCTCTCGTCATTTATCTTTCTTGTTCTGAAATATCTCTGCAACCGCCGTATTATTACACGCAATGAAGAGGGACAGGACAAGCGGAAAAAACGCAAGAAGCGAAAAGCTAAGAGCGGTGACGACGCGCCCAAGTACATCAATCCAGTGGCGGAATACCTGCCTGTGGAGAAGATCGAAAACGGCATCATCTACACACGGGATCACCGTTACCTGAAGATCGTTGAGGTCGTGCCCATCAACTTCCTGCTGCGCAGTGCCAGAGAGCAGCGGAACATCATCTACTCGTTCATCTCGTTTCTCAAGATCAGCCCGGTCAAAATGCAGATCAAGGTCATTGCCAAGCGTGCCGACCTGAACCGGCACAGAGAGATCGTGCAGCAGGAGATGGCGCAGGAAACCGATGAAAACTGTCGCCTGCTGCAGCAGGACTACCTGACGCTCATTGACCGGATCGGTGCACGGGAAGCTACCTCGCGCCGGTTCTTCATGGTATTTGAATATGAGGCATGGGCAGGCCGGAAAAGGGATAACGAGGAAGCGGAGGCCATTGCCTCCCTGCAAACGGCAGCCCGCACCGCAGTCAATTATCTCAAGCAATGCGGCAATGAGGTGCTGATCCCGGAAAACGATGATGAATTTACGGTCGATACCCTCTACCATTTGCTGTGCCGCAACACCACCACGTCGCTGCCGGATCGAGTTCGCCGGATCGTTGCCCAGTATCAGGAGAAAGGGCTGGAATCTGAGATCGACGCCATTCCCTGTACGGAGTTTTTCGCCCCTGACAGCATCGACTTTACCAACGGGCGGCATATCTGTATTGACGGACTCTACTACGCCTATCTGCTGGTGCCCTCTACCGGCTATAAGGCGCAGGTGCCGGCCGGCTGGCTGTCTCTCATTGTCAACGCCGGGGATGGCATTGACCTGGATATGTTCATCAGCCGCCAGCCGAAAGCCCGCATGGTACAGCGGCTGGGACAGCAGCTTCGTATCAATCGCAGTAAGATCAAGGACGCCAGCGATACCAACACGGACTTTGATGATCTGGACGGTGCTATCCGAAGCGGCTACTTCCTGAAGGAAGGGCTGGGCAACAACGAGGACTTTTATTACCTGAACCTGCTGATCGCAGTGACAGCTCCCACAGTGGATGAACTGGAATGGAAGGTCAATGAACTGAAAAAACTGCTCGTGTCCCGTGATATGGACGTGTGCAGCTGCGCCTTTCATGAGGAGCAGGCGTTTCTATCGTCGCTGCCGCTGGTCAGCATGGAGAAGCACCTCTTTGAACGCTCCAAGCGCAATGCGCTGACCACCGGCGTGGCAAGCTGCTACCCCTTCACGTCCTATGAGCTGAGTGATGAAAACGGCATCCTGTTCGGTCTGAACAAGTACAACAACTCTCCGGTCATCATCGACATCTTTGACTCCAAGGTCTATAAAAACGCCAATATTGCCGTATGCGGCACCAGCGGCGCAGGAAAGACCTTCCTGATCCTGCTGATGGCCCTCCGTATGCGGCGTAAGGGCATACAGGTTTTCATGCTGGCACCCCTGAAGGGCCACGAGTTCCACCGTGCCTGCATCAACACAGGCGGCGAGTTTATCAGCATCTCCCCCGCCTCCAAAAGCTGCATCAACGTGCTGGAGATACGTAAGATAGACAAGTCCGTGGAGGAAACGCTGGATGGCCCCGGTATCGAACGCTCTGAGCTGGCAGCAAAAATTCAGCGGCTTCATATCTTCTTTGCCCTGCTGATCCCCGATATGTCCTATGAGGAAAAACAGCTTTTGGACGATGCCCTGATTCGTGCCTACGCACGGAAAGGTATCACCCATGATAACGCCTCTCTCAGTGATCCGGATAACCCCAACGTTTACCGCCAGATGCCTGTGCTGGGCGACCTCTACGACGTTCTGCGGGAGGAAAGCGATACCAAACGCCTTTCCAACATCATCAACCGCTTTGTACACGGCTCGGCCAGCACCTTCAACCAGCAGACCAATGTGAATCTGGACAACAAGTTCACGGTGCTGGACATCTCGGAACTCAGCGGCGATCTGCTGCCTATCGGCATGTTCGTAGCTCTGGATTTCGTGTGGGATAAAGCCAAAGCCAACCGCACGGAGGAAAAGGCCATCTTCATCGACGAATGCTGGCAGCTCATCGGCGGCGGCTCCGGCACCTTCGGCGTCGGCAACCGTCTTGCGGCCGAGATGGTGCTGGAGATCTTCAAGACCATCCGCGCCTATTCCGGCAGCGGCATTTGCGCGACGCAGGATCTGAACGACTTCTTCTCCCTGGACAACGGCAAGTACGGCAAGGGGATTATCAACAACTGCCGCACGAAAGTCATCTTGAACCTGGAGGACGAGGAAGCCCAGCGCGTTCAGCAGGTATTGCATCTCTCCGAAGCGGAGGTCATGGAGATCACCCACTTTGAGCGGGGCAATGGCCTGATCAGCAGCAATAACAACAATATCACGGTGGAAATCAAGGCCAGCCCACTGGAACGCGACCTTATCACCACAGACCGCCGTGAGCTGCTTGACCTGCTGCGCCGCATGAAGCGACCGGAAGCCTAATACGGCGTTTATACGGAGATAACACGCATTACAAAATCAATACGCATATAATACGGAGTTAATACGCATTACGGAGGTGGTGCCGCCTATGAGAAACAGAGAGCAGATCTATGGACAGGAGGCCGCAGGGCTGCTGCGGAACATAACCGTCTATCACTGCATACGCCGTGACCAGCTTCTACGCCTGTATCCGGGCAAGGAGGGCGTCATTGAGAACCTGCTGCGCTATCTGGTCAAGCAGCAGCGGATATTTTATAACACTGACCGGGATTGCTACGGAGATGTCCCTGACTGCCGCGAGGACAGAGAACTGACAGCGGCACTATGGGTGCTGCTGGACTTTATCGAAAAGGTGGAGTATCACAGCCCTGACAATATGCCGGCAAAGCTGGTATTCTTCGCCGATGGCGAGGTATATGAGGTCGTCTATGTAGGCCCGGGTAAGGAAGCGTTGCTGCAGCACGCGCTGGCCGCGGAAGATGATTCCGGGCAACGGCTCGTTATCATTGAGGAAGAAGACCAAATGCAGCACCTGCACATCCCTCATATCGCCGCCTACTGCATGGTGGATGACCAAGGCTGCGTACAGTACTTCAGGAAGGAGGAACCTTGTGGACAGAGCCACCCTCTCGCAGCGGATAGAGAGCATTTTGAATGAGATCACCCGCCTGTCCAACACGCTCTACGCTATGGACAACACGAATATCCAGCGGCATTCAGATAACTATGAAATGCTGTCCACAGAGGCCGCACTGCGGGGTGAGGTCATTGCCTGCCGGCTGCGGCACCTGATCTATGAGACGACCACCATCCGAAAAGCCGAGTATCTGACATCGGCTGGTGTCATGCAGGGCATCTCTGTTATAGAGAAAGATGGCATACTGGAAATCACGCTCCCCTGCCTACTGCCTAAGAAGAGCAAGAAGCATAGCTGCGAGTATCTGACAGACCCCATCTACTACACGCTTAGTAAGTATGCGCAGACACACACGCTGCTCAAGTTCCGGCACTGTGTTGTCTGCTTTTCTCATATCTACAGCCGCGAGCTGTCCCCCAACCGGGTGCGTGACTATGACAATCTGGAGCTCAAGCAGCTTTTGGATGTGATTGCCACCTTCGTTATGGAGGATGATACGGGTCTGCTGTGCGATGCCTATAACACGACGGAGATCGGCGACAGTGACTGTACCCGCGTGTCGGTGATGGATAAGGAGCGTTTTCAGGGCTGGCTTTCGGACCGCGAGAATCGGCTTCGCTCTATATCCGATTTATAGTGTTTTGGCTGTATCAGAAACGGTACACATGACCACGGTACGGCAAAGCCTGTATTTCCGGGCATTTTCACATGACCGGTGCGGGCGAAAAATACCGTGGTCATGGCAGTCTGGGTACTGCACACCAGAAGGAGGTGGTCAGTATGAGTACCCTACCACAGAAAGCTCCCGGTAGCCTATCACAAGCCTATCAGCTATTGGCCCTGGTCGCCCTGTCCGGTGAGCTGCCGGCCAGCCAACTGAGCAGGCTCGCCGGTGGCACCAGCTACAAAGAGAACGTGGTCAAGTCGCTGAAGCGTCAGCGGCTTTTGCTGTCCTACTACAAGAACGGACTGCGTGGATACCGGCTCACCGCCGCGGCGAAAAAGCTGCTGCTGGAGCGTGACCCTGAGCGTTTTTCCTTCTACCTGTCCGGTGCCTGCGCCACCAACCACATCAGGAGCGAGCCGGAGCAGCGGCTTCGACTCCACCGTGTCTCTCAGACATTGATCACCATGCGTAACGCCAACGTTAGTATCTTCCGCGATGAAAAACCCGGCGTATTCCGTCCCGGTGAAACAGCGATTGGTAGCATCTGCACACCTGCCTTCTATTCATCCCGTGAGATCAAGGAGATGGGGACAACCTTTGTTAAAATCCGTGGGGCCCGGTCCGTGGGCGTTTTACTGACACCGCAGCATATCCACGTGGTTTACAACATGGGCAATGCGCTGATGAAATGGAGCTATAAAGCTGAGATGCGGACAAAGGCACTCATGCAGACGGTGCTGTGCCGTGAACGAATGCCGCACCAGTACCACCTGGATGCGGTGCGGGGTCTTCTGCTGGGTGACAGCATGGAACTGGCCTATGAGCTGCTGACTGATCAGGGTGGCAAAAACTATTTTGTTCTGGATGGCAGCTATGAGCGGTTCTGCTTCTTGACCAACGACCATCATGGAGAGGTGCTGCTGCGCCTCCTCTGTGATAAAGAAATAGACAATGACCTGCGCGAGCTGCTGCTCCTTGATCTGGAGCCCCGGCAGCTGAGTGAAACAGTGGAAAATGACGCCATGACGCCGGATGGTGCGCCGGTGTTGTTTGCCTATGACTGTGACCTACCGCGGATCAGGCGGTTCGATACGGCACTGCGGCTTCAGGACCGCTATGGCATCCTGATCTGCTTCGACCATCAGGCCGAAGTGCTGCGCCGCTACTGCGGCGACAGGGTTGTTGTGCAGGCCATTGACTTTGCTGCGTTCGAGAGGAGGTTTTTTCCGTAGAAAAAAAGAAACTGCGAACTCTGCTATTCGCACTCCCGCTATTTCTATCAGGGCTGCTGTTTGGCGGCGGCTATCTATCGCAATTCGCCCGGAACTATCAACAGTGGAAGGACGCGGGCGGAACGCCGGGCGACGGAAGCTCCCCGGCCGCGCCGGTGCTGTCGTTCTCCGCCTGCTGCGAAGCACTGTTCAGTAAGAGCGGGCTCATCGGCGTAGGGCTTTGCCTGTTGCTGCTGGGCCTCCTGATCGTCATGGTGATGCGCATGGGCTATTCCGATGTTGGGGAGTATGACGCGGAGCGCAACCTGACCTATTCCAACAAAGGCACCTACGGAACGGCTGGTTTCATGGAGAAAGCGGAGATGAAGGGCGTCCTTGATCTGGTGTCCGATATCCGCAAACACAGCGGCGTCATACTGGGCAAGCTGGACAATCAGGTGGTGTGTATTCCCGAAAACTCCCGGCTTAACGGCAATATCGCCGTGTTCGGCGCCAGCGGCTCCATGAAAACGCGAGCCTACTGCATCAATCGCATTTTGCAAAGCGCGTCCGAGGCCCACAACGGCCACAAGGAGTCCTTGATCATCACCGACCCGAAATCGGAGCTTTACGAAAAGACCAGCGAATATCTGCGCAGCAAGGGCTATGTGGTAAAGGTGTTCAACCTGATCCAGCCGGAGAACTCTGATTCATGGAACTGCCTGGCGGAGATTGAGGGTGATGAGCTGATGGCGCAAATCTTCTGCGACATTATCATCAGGAATACCGGCAGCGAAAAGGGCGACCATTTCTGGAACGCTGCCGAGATGAACCTGCTGAAAGCGTTGGTGCTATATGTGGCACTGGGCTATCCATCGGAGAGCCGGAATATCGGCGAGGTCTACAAGCTGTTAGTGCTGAACGCGGAGAAGGAGCTGGACAACCGTTTTTCCATGCTGCCTGCCAGCCATCCTGCCAGAGCACCCTATGCGCTGTTCAGCCAATCCTCAGATACGGTGCGCAGCGGCGTTATCATCGGGCTGGGCAGCCGCTTGCAGGTGTTTCAGAATCGGCCCATCTGCCAGATCACCAGCCATGATGAAATTGACATGGAGCTGCCGGGCAAGCAGCCCTGTGCCTATTTCTGTATCACATCCGATCAGGACAGTACCTTTGATTTTCTCACGTCCCTGTTTCTGTCCTTCGCGTTTATCAAGCTGATTCGTTACGCGGATAAAAACTGTGCCGACCGCAGGCTGCCAGTCCCCGTTCATGTGCTGGGCGAAGAGCTGACAGCCTGCGGCGTTATTCCAGACTTGAGCCGGAAGATCAGTGTGATCCGCTCGCGGGGCGTCAGCATGAGCTGCGTGTTTCAGAATCTGGCGGGCTTGCAGAACCGGTATCCCTACAACCAATGGCAGGAGATATTGGGCTGCTGCGACTATCAGCTTGCACTGGGCTGCACCGATGAGCTGACTGCCAAATTCCTCAGTGACCGCACCGGGGAGGTCAGCGTCCATGTCTCCAGCAAGGCCAAGCAGTTGGGTACATGGCGTATCAGCAACTACACGCCGGAGTTCCGCGAAACCAGCGGCGTGGGCAAGCGCAAGCTACTGACTATGGATGAGGTGCTGCGCCTGCCGGTAAACCGCGCGCTGGTTATCGCACGCGGCAACAAGGTGCTGCAGGTAGATAAGTACGACTATACCAATCACTACGAGGCAAAGAAGCTGCGGGACTGCAAGGCCTCTGCCCATATCCCGGAATGGCGTAAAAGCCCTGTGTTTTCGCCCGCACCGAAACAAACAGAGCAGCCTATTAAGTCAAAGAAGGTGCCGAACAGGCGCAGTGAGTTTGTAAAAACCGATAAGGATTCCATCATGTCAACCAAAATGTGAGCTAAGGAGGAAAGTAATATGCCGAGAAAGAAAACAGAAGAACTTGCCGTGATGCCGGAAGCACCGGCACTTCCCGTCGTCCCCGAGGAAGCGGCAGAACAGCCGGTGACAGAAGAGTGTTTGCCGGAAACCGCAGCCGATCCTGTTGAGGAGGATACTGTGCCTACAGAGAATGTTCTCGCCGAGCCTGCGGAAGTGGTGACTGTGCCGGAGGATCCCCAGCCCTCTGAAAAGCCGAAGCGCACCGTCCGTAAACGAACCGCTGCAAAAAAGACGGTAGAGGTGGAGAAGCAGGCTACGCCGCCTACTGAGGATGCTGCCGCCTCTGCTGAACCTGCCCCTGCCGCTGTCCAACAGAGAGATATTTTGACTTTGGATGCCCGGGGCGAAGCGGAAACGCAGGCGCAGATGGAGGACATTATCTGGCACGAGATCCACAATGCCTACCGCACCCGGCGCATGCTCTCCGGTATGCTGAGCGGCATTGAAAGAACGGAGGCGGGGAAAACCATTGCCATTGTGGACTACAAGGGATTCCGCATTGTGATCCCCTTGAAGGAGATGGTGCTGGACTTCCCGGCAGATATGTACGGTGCTGACTATAATGAGATGATCCTCCGACACCAGAAGATCCTCAATAAGATGCTGGGCGCAGAGGTGGATCTTATGGTCAAGGGCATCGACGCCAAAAGCCGAACCGTTGTTGCCAGCCGAAAAGACGCCATGCTGAAGAAGCAGCAAATCTACTATTTCGGTAAGGACAGTGACGGACAGTATCGTATTTATGACGGGCGCGTGGTGGAAGCCCGTGTGATCGCTGTGGCGGAGCAGGTCGTCCGGGTCGAAGTGTTTGGCGTGGAGACATCCATTCTGGCTCGCGACCTTTCGTGGGACTGGATCGGCGATGCTCATGACCGCTATGCTGTGGGAGACAAGACTCTGGTACGCGTGCTGGAGATTGACCGCACAGAGCCGGAGCACATCAGAATTAAAGCCGACATCAAAAGCGTATCCGGCAACAGCAAGAATGACAATCTCCAGAAATGCCGTATTCAGGGCAAATATGCCGGGAAGGTCACCCATATCCATAAGGGCGTTGTGTATATCCGCCTTAGCAACGGTGCCAATGCCATAGCGCATTCCTGTTATGATCGGCGCAGACCCGGACGAAAGGATGATGTCAGCTTTGCCGTTACCCACCTGGATGAGGAACACGGCGTTGCACTGGGGATCATCACCCGAATTATCAAGCAGCATGTCTGATCTGACACGGTATCGGCAGGGTATGGCAATGAATTGGCACTGTTTTGCGATTTCACCGTAAATCACCATGTGCTATACTTGGTACGGTCAAAATTGTAAAGACCGCCGGGTGGTAACTCGGCGGTCTTTCGCATACAGGAAGAGGGTGTTTTATATGTGGTAGGCAGAGCAGCGTTTCACGCCCGAGCGGCAAATGCAATCACCGCAAAACCCAAACAACAGTACATAGTGTTGAAAAAGGCGAGGCTCCAGTCGTAAATATCTTCAAAGCACATTAAACAGTGCTGCGATATTTACGTAAAGGAGAGAACGCCCATGAGGAGAAAAAGAATGCGTTTAGTTTCACTTATTTTGAGTGCCGTGTGTCTGTTAGGCTGCGCAGTCCAGCCGGCACCGGGCTCGGATTCGGCCGAGTCCAACACCAAGATCTCTACCTATGCAGCAAGTCAGGCCGAGCAGAACGAAGAGGAGCGCACGGAGGCCGAATCCCTGCTGCCGCAAACAGAAGATGGATGCGATACATCTGAGAGCAGCGTCGCTCCTGAGCGGGCGGGTGCGGAGAATGTGGATAAAGCCGCGGAAAAGCAGCCTACAGCTGTTGAAACGGCACCGCCCACTGCACCGGAAGAACCGGTGATGCCCACGCCTGCGCCGGAGGATAAACCTGCTCCCGCACCCACACCGGCACCTGCACAGAAGCCGGCAGAGAAACAGGAGGAACAACCTGCTCCTGCCCCCGAACCTGCACCTAAGCCTGCCGCCAGCGGAGACATCTACTCCATCGCGGA
>ULXO01018093.1_pt1 | contig 10022 bp, 9 predicted proteins | sample 1961391 | NCBI WGS metagenome assembly ULXO01 (sample SAMEA4835841, study PRJEB28245) | human gut metagenome | biome: gut microbiome; material: fecal sample | place: Denmark | collected 2008 | reverse complement strand
GGCGCTGCGGGCGGCAAAGCGGGAAGGATTGCGGATCCCGATTGTATACAATACCTCCTCTTATGAAAAAGTCAGCACGCTGCAGCTGCTGGACGGGCTTGTGGATATTTATCTGCCCGATCTGAAATATGAATCTGCAGCGCTTTCCGGGCTGCTTTCGAATGCGCCGGATTATTTTGAAACAGCAACAGCGGCGATTGCAGAGATGGTCAGACAGGTCGGCGAGCCGGTTTTTGCAGCGCCGGATGGGACACAGCTTTTCGCGGCGCAGATGAATGATGCATGTGAAGAAGCCGACGAGGACGCAGAATTTTTAATGAAAAAAGGCGTTATCGTGCGGCATCTCACCCTGCCGGGACAGGAGGCAGATTCGAAGAGAGTGCTTTCCTATCTGTTAAAAACCTATGGGGAGCGGATTTATATCAGTCTGATGAATCAGTACACGCCGATTCCGTCTGTGCTGGAGAAGACGCTGCCAAAGCTTACGCAGAAGAAGTTGGCGGCGCCAGAGCCCTTGCGGGAGAAAAGCGCAGCGCAGCCTGAATCTGCACAAGCCTGCCTGACAGGTCTGCAGCACCGTCTGACGGAGGACGAATACGAAGCTCTGATTGATTTCGCGATAGAAAACGGAATCGAAAACGGCTTTATTCAGGATCAGGAAACGGCGCAGGAAAGCTTTATTCCTGCATTTGATGGCGAGGGCATCTGACGGAAAAAGAGGATTGTGCAATTTTACAGGGATTTATGGTGTTTTCTTGATTGTTCGGAGGCTTGTGTGAGTGTATTCTGAAAAAGAACAGATGCCTGAAAATATTCCTTTTTCAGGCACAACAACAGAGCAGGGAATTTATAAAAGGAGGAACTATCATTATGAACACAATGCCCAGACCGGAGCATCCGCTTCCTCAGTGGGAAAGAAGCACATGGAAAAACTTAAACGGAGAATGGGATTTTTCTTTCGACTTTGGTAAAAGCGGCGTAGACCGTTGTTTTTATGAAAAGAAGGATTGGGAGAAAAAGATCATCGTTCCGTTTTGCCCGGAAAGCGATCTGAGCGGAATCGGCTATAAGGATTACATGGATGCCGTATGGTATCATAAGACCGTAGAACTGACCGAAGTGGAGGTAAAAGGACGCGTTCTGCTGCATTTTGGCGCGGTGGATTATGATACGCGCGTATGGATCAACGGAACAGAGGTTGGACGGCATAAAGGCGGTTATACCTCTTTTACATTCGATATCACGGCTTATGTACAGGCCGGTGCAAACGATATCGCCGTATACGCAGAGGACGATTTGAGAAGCGGCAAACAGCCCCATGGCAAACAGAGTGGGCTCTACTATTCCCATGGCTGTGAATACACCAGAACTACCGGTATCTGGCAGACGGTTTGGCTTGAGTTCGTGCCGGAAAATTATGTGAAAAAAGCACGCTTCTTTCCGAACGTGGAAGCAGGCACGATTACGATCGAGGCGGTGACCGTCGGCGACGGATCGTTCTGCGCAGAAGCGTTTTATGAAGGAAGACGCTGTGGCCAGGCGGAAACCGCAACTGCTGGCGGAAATGTTGTTGTGACGCTGCCTCTTTCCGAAGTGCATCTGTGGGAGGCTGGAGCAGGCAGACTGTATGATTTGACAATTACTTTTGGGAAAGATACTGTTCACAGCTATTTCGGACTGCGCAATGTCACAATTTCCGGGGAAAAGGTGCTGATTAACGGAAAATCCGTGTTCCAGAGACTCGTTTTGGATCAGGGATTTTATCCGGACGGCATTTATACCGCATCTACCGATGAAGCGCTGGAAAACGATGTGAAGCTGTCGATGGCAGCAGGCTTCAACGGCGCGCGTCTGCATGAAAAAGTGTTCGAGCCCCGTTTCCTGTATCATTGCGATCGTCTGGGTTATCTTGTATGGGGCGAGCAGGGCAACTGGGGGATGGATCCGAGCGCATCGGATGGATTGAAAAACTTCCTGCCTGAATGGATGGAAGCGGTTGAAAGGGATTTCAATCATCCTGCGATCATCGGCTGGTGCCCGTTTAACGAGACATGGGATTATGAAGGGCGCAAGCAGGATGACGACCTTCTGGCAATTGTCTATCGGATGACGAAGCTCTACGATACGACCAGACCCTGCATCGATACCAGCGGCAATTTCCATGTTATTACTGATATTTACGATCTGCACGACTACGAGCAGAACCCGGAAGAGTTCGCAAGTCATTATGAGAGCTATGCAAAGGACGGCATCCTGGCATGGGATAACCATGCGCCGAGACAGAAACAGATTGTCGGTATTCCGGTATTTATCAGCGAGTATGGCGGCATCAAGTGGGATGTTGAGGGCGTGAATAAGGACAGCTGGGGCTACGGCGACGGACCCAGAACCGAGGAAGAGTTCCTTGCACGTTATAAGGGTCTGACGGATGTGCTTTTGGACAATCCGAAGATGTTCGGCTTCTGCTATACCCAGTTGTACGATGTAGAGCAGGAAATGAACGGTCTTTATACCTATGGCAGAAAGCCTAAGTTCGATATGGAAATTATCCGTAAGATCAACAGCCGCAAAGCTGCGATCGAGGAGGGAGAGGCATAACGTTTTCCTGTTTTGCATAGGCTGAAAGAAAAGCGGGTAACGCGATGCTGAATGCAATCTGGGCAGGAATGATTGTTCTTGGAATCTTATACGGAGCTTTTACCGGCAATCTGGAGGCGGTGTCCAACGCCGCCCTGGAAAGTGCCGGGGAAGCTGTGGATTTATGTATTACGATGTGCGGGATCATGGGACTTTGGACAGGTTTGATGAAAATCGCACAGCAGGCGGGGCTGATTGCTGCATTGACGCGCGGCATCAGCCCTTTTGTGTCGTTTTTATTTCCACGGATTCCGAAAAATCATCCGGCGCGGGAGTCAATTTCCACCAATATTGTTGCAAACGTCCTCGGACTTGGCTGGGCGGCAACTCCGGCGGGCTTAAAGGCGATGGAGGATCTTGCACAGCTGGAAGAAAAACGGAGACAGACGGGGTATCTGAAAAATGTTCCAAAAGATACGGCGAGCAATGAAATGTGTACGTTCCTGATTTTAAATATTTCGTCCCTGCAGCTGATTCCGGTCAACATGATCGCCTATCGCAGCCAGTACGGAAGCGCCAGTCCCGCCGCAGTGGTCGGTCCTGCGGTGCTGGCGACACTTGTCAGTACGTTTGCGGCAGTGATTTTTTGCAGGGTGATGGACCGGAGATAGTGCCACTTTATGAGCAAAAATGAGCTGCAAAGCAGCAGAGAGCGTCGAAGATGCGGTTCATGACAATAGAATGTTTGCGGAGCGTACAATCTATTGTATTGTGAGTGGCGTGGGTGAACAGTAACGAATATTTTGCAGGCGGGCAGTCACACATCGTTCGATGCGTAGCTGTCCGCTGTTTTTGTGGAAATTTACATCAGATATGCCAGCAGCACGCTCATAATGACACCGACGGCGGTAGAAAGCAGCGCGCCTGCCAGCGTATATCTGGATTTGGAAACGCGCGCCGTCATAAAATAAACAGACATCGTGTAAAAACAGGTTTCTGTGCAGCTCATCAGAATCGACGTGATGCGTCCTGCCAGAGAATCTGTCCCGTAGGTTTTGAAAATATCAAGCACCAGTCCAGTCGCTGCGGAAGAAGAAAACAGGCGGATGAAAATGAGCGGGAAAAACTCCGGGAACATACCGCTTATGGAACTGTCAGCGGCGTATTTTTGCAGCAGCTTTCCCGGAAGATCCAGCAGCCCGGAGCCCCGCAGAATCCCGACTGCCATCATCAGCCCGATGAGCGTTGGGACGATGCCGACGACCGTTTTCAGACCGTCCGCTGCGCCGTTTATAAAGTTGTCGTAGAGATTGCATTTATGAATCCACCCATAGCCGATGATGAAGAAGATCACGGCAGGAATGAGGATGGAGGAAAGATGTGCGAGAACATTTGCCATGAAAAGCTCCATTCTGCAGAGATTAAATCACCGGACATTTTCAGACCGGGAAAGGATACGATCCTGCGGGAATATCTGTTACCGGAATATATGATTTTGCCAACCCATACAGAACAGGAATCATAAAATGCAGAGTAGGGGCATAAGTTACTATCAGGTTTTCTGAAAAACGAATGGGATGGAAAAAGGAGGACAGGCATGGCGGAATATCGAAAACAAATCGCATATCTGGATTATCTGGAAGACGGCGTAAAAATCAAAAATGCTGGATTTGTCAGAATAGAGGAACAAAACGGACACAACCGGATGGAAGTAAAAGTTAAAAACCTTCCGGGCAAGGACTGCGGGGAGTTTCGGTTACAGGAAGAACATGAGAGAACGGTCGGAAGGATTAGTTTGCAGGGCGGCAACGGAAACTGCTGCATGGTGTGGCGGATGCCGGAGCCGGGCGAATTGGATAACAGCCGGGAGGAAAGCTGGCAGCAGACTGCGCAGCTTCGGATTTTACTGTCCGGAAAAAGAATGCTGATTGCAAACTGGCACGAACCGGTCGAAATTCCGGCACAGAAAGAGACGCTGCAGCTGCAGCAGCAATCGCAGGTACAAGGGGATCAGTTCCAACAGATGGAGGCGCGGTCATCGCAGACAAATTCACCCCGGCAGCCCGGAGCTGGAGAAATTATTCCGTATCCGGAGCGGCGCGGCAGCGAGATGGAAAAGCAGTCCACACCGAAGGAGCCTGCCGAAACAGAGCAGTCCGCCATGTCGGAGGAGCCTGCGGCAACAGAGCAGTCCGCCATGTCAAAGGAGCCCGCGGCAACAGAGCAATCCGCTATGACGAAGGAGCTCGCGGCAACGAAGCGGCAGCCCACTCCGGAAGCGCCATCTGTGTCAGCGTCCGAGCCGACGATTCCTTTTCCTTCCGCTGCGCCGAAATCGCCGTCCGCCCCATCGCGTGAGCCGGTCTGCAGCGCAGATAAATGGGAGCAGCTGTGCACGATGTATCCGGAAATTCATCCGTTCCGCGACAGTCGGGAATATCTTTCCATTGCGCCGAAGGATTTTGTGGTTCTGTGCAAGGAATACCAGAAGTTAGTACATAACAGCTTCCTGCTGCATGGCTACTATAATTACCGTCATCTGATTCTGGGCAGAATCCGGCAAAAGGATGCATGGCAGTATTATATCGGCGTGCCCGGCAATTTTTACGACCGGGAAAAAATGGTGGCGGAAATGTTCGGATTCGAAGCCTTTGAGGGTGAAAAAGAATCCGCATCACCGGGTGATTACGGGTATTATATGAAGCGGGTGGAGATTTAAGCAAGAGTGGTCGAACCGGCGGGAGAAATGATCGGAAAAATGGCAGACAGCAAAAACCTACTTGCGGGAATGAAAAGGGGCTGGTATGCTTTTTCTGGAAACATTCAGCAGATTTCTGGGCGTTCTCGGTACAGATCATGAAAAGCTGACATGTTATATTCGAAACACAGGGAGCAATTATGGCAAGAATCCGTACAGAAGAGGAAAAAGAAGCGGCGCGGCAGGCTGCGAAGCAGGCGAAAAAAGATCAGTGGCTTCGGGAGCAGGAAGAAAAGCGCCCGATACATGAGAAATATATGAAGGATGCGATCCGACAGGCAAAAAAAGCGGCAGCACTCGGGGAAGTGCCAATCGGCTGCGTGATCGTGCATGACGGACAGGTGATCGGCAGGGGCTATAATCGACGAAATACAGACAAAAGCACACTGGCGCATGCGGAGATCACAGCGATTAAGCGGGCGAGCAAAAAGCTGGGTGACTGGCGGCTGGAAGACTGCACATTGTATGTGACGCTGGAGCCCTGCCAGATGTGTGCCGGAGCCATCGTGCAGGCGCGGATTCCGGAGGTTATGATCGGCTGCATGAATCCAAAGGCAGGCTGCGCAGGATCAATCTATAACCTGCTGCAGGAACCGGCATTTAATCATCAGGTCAGCCTGTTTAAGGGCGTGCTGGAAGAAGAATGCAGCCAGATGCTGAAAGATTTTTTCCGCAGTCTGCGGACACGGTTGAAAACCTGAGACAGAACGCAGCCTGCGGACATGTCGGAACGCAGCGCTGAACTTACGGACTGTGTACGGGCATATTCCGGACCGCACCACAAAGGAGAAAGGAAATATATGGACTTTTGGGAAAGACTCTTTGCCAGAGCTGGAAGAAGAAAACCAGAGCCGTCTGCAGAAGCGAAATGCGCAGAGGAGTGGGATACAGAGTTGGCAAGCGAACTCTCGGAGACAGAGCGGGAGCAGTTGAAGAAAGCCGGCTGCATCCGAAAGCATATTTATTTTTCAGGACGCGTGCAGGCGGTGGGCTTTCGCTACAGCGCGCTGTGTCTGGCAAAAGAGCTGCAGCTGACCGGCTGGGTGAAAAATTTAACGGATGGACGTGTGGAAGCAGAGCTGCAGGGACAGGCCGAATTGGTAGACTCGTTTGTGGAGCGTATCAGTCAGCGTGGCAGGATTGTCGTAGAGTTTGTGGAAGAGGAGGACCGCGAACTTTGCTATGAGGAAGGATTTGAGGTCAGGTGAAAAGCTGCAGAGCCACCGATCGGGGCAGAAGACGCTGCAGCGCGCGAAACCGCATTGGACGGAACGGCGTTGGTGAGGCGCTGCGCTGTACCTGGAGAGGTCGCCCTGTAGAGCGTGCCGCAGCGCATGGCTGTGCGTTCCGCCGGTCAGAACACCAGCCGCGAATATTCGCTTCCGGCGTCCTGCTTTTGCGGCTGCCTGCGGTAATCTGACGGTGAGACGCCCATACGTCGGTGAAATGCCCGGGAGAAGTAAAAAGCATCCGAGAAGCCGCAGGAGACAGCAGCTGTTTTGACGGAATTGCCGAGCTCGAGCAGGCGGCATGCCTGATGAATGCGGAAATTCGATAAAAATTCGCCGGGAGAAATGTTCAGTTCAGATTGAAAGGCGCGGTAGAGCGTGCTTCTGCTGACCCCGAGCATCTGACAAAGCTGTTCGGTATGGAAGTACTCATGATGAAAATTGGAGCGGATCAGAAAAACTGCATTTGCCAGAAGGGACGAAGCAGGAGAGTCGGGCAGACCGGGTGCCGGGGCATAATCGGCATAAAGACCGAGCAGCGTGCGGAGTATGCCATTTGCTTCGTTGCGGTTCTGGTGATAAAGGTCGAGGGGCTGCAGATCGGCAAAAAGCTGTCGGAGCCGGGCCGGGCAGATCGCGGGACAGACGGGCGCGGCAGGGGAAAAGGCGGTCTGATCGAGCAGAGAGGCAGCTTCTTTTCCGGTAAATTCCACCCAGGTATATTCCCATGGATTCCCCGGGTCAGGATAATAGCGAATCGTATCATAAGGATAAATCAGAAAGCTTTCGCCGGTGTGAACGGGGAAAGTTTTTTTATGATATTCGATAAAGCCCTGCCCGCGCAGAATATAATGGATGATATAGACCGGGCGGACGCCGGGTCCCCAGGAATGCAGATCGCTGCAGTCCTGCCTGCCTGTGGCAAGCAGGGTGAGACCAGGCTGGGAATCGGACCCAAAAACAGATGAATTCATAAAGAGACCTCCTGATTTACAGGATGTCGGGGATGATGTCTAAAAACCTCCTGCAGACAGTCTGCAGCGACCTTTGGGCACATACCTCCGGCATTGTCCTGACGTGAATAAATAATCCATGTATTTGCAACAAAAACCCATGGAAGAGAACAAAAGTGTCATGCTACAATCACGATAACGGATAACGAAAGAGAGGTCAAGGGGTATGGTAAAATTAACGCCGCCGATGGGCTGGAACAGCTGGAACACATTTGGTGAGAATATCAATGAAAAACTGATCATGGAAACTGCGGACAAAATGGTGGAGCAGGGGCTTTTGGACTGCGGATATGAGTATCTGGTCATTGACGACTGCTGGTCTTTAAAAAAGAGAGACGAGGAAGGCCGTCTGATTGCAGATCCGGAGAAGTTCCCACACGGCATGAAAGCGGTTGCGGATTACGTGCATTCCAAAGGGTTGAAATTTGGTATGTATTCTTGTGCGGGCAACCTGACCTGTGCCGGATATCCAGGCAGCTTCGAGCATGAATTTATCGATGCAGACACATTTGCATCCTGGGGTGTGGATTTTTTGAAATACGATTACTGCTATCACAGCAACATCATTCCGGGCAAATATTTATACCGCAGAATGGGCATCGCGTTGGAAAATTGCGGCAGGGATATCCTGTTTTCCGCATGCTCCTGGGGCGCAGATCAGACGCATGAATGGATTAAGGAAACCGGCGCGAGCATGTGGCGTTCCACCGGCGATATTTTCGACAGCTGGGAATCGATCAAGGATCTGACCAAACAGCAGGCAAAGCTTCATCCGTATCATAGCGTCGGCTGCTTTAATGATATGGATATGCTGGTTGTAGGCATGTACGGCAAAGGAAACGTTGGGTTAAGCGGCTGCAACGACGTTCAGTACAGAACGCATTATTCAATCTGGGCGCTGTTTGGCTCTCCGCTGATGATTGGCTGCGATATCCGTAATCTGAATGAAGAGACGAAGAAGATTCTGGAAAATAAAGAACTGATTGCGATCAATCAGGATCCTCTGTGCCGTCAGCCGATCCGTCTGGACGGAATCTGGAGTGGAGACGATGTCCTCATTTATTCCAGACAGCTTTCCAATGGCGATCTGGCAATCGGTTTCTTCAACTTAAAGGACGAAAGCGTGGTAGCAAATCTGAATCTGGACGAAGTCGGTCTTCCGATGAGCACCGGCAAAACCCTGCAGATGAAGGAGGTCTGGACCGGGGAAGATCTGCCTTCGCTCAACGGAACGGTCCGTAAGGCCTTGGAGCCTTACGGCTGTGCAGTCTACCGCTGCAAGGTCGTTGATCTGTAATGGACACCTGCATGAAATGCGGAAAGGAGCTGACCCAGCTGGATCGGGGAGCTTATCGGAAATTTGTCAACCGGGGCAGTACATCGTTTCTGTGTAAAAGCTGTCTTGCAGAAAAGTTCGGAATAAAAGAGTGTGTGCTGGATGAAAAAATCGAGCATTTCCGGAAACAGGGATGCACGCTGTTTATTTAATAATGAGGAAAAGGTTCCTATAATGGCGGATTGCTTGCAGTCCAGAAAACACAGAAAGCGCTTCACGGAGAAAAAATAATTCGTGAAGCGCTTTTAAAATGCCTGACTGTACTTTCAGGAAAGTGGTGCCGACATCAGAAACAGGGAAGCGGTCAGATGCCCGTCGGAATCCTTTTGATAGGATAAGTGGCTGTTGTTGCCAAAATGGAGCTGTAAGCGTTCATTGACGTTTCGGATTCCAAAACCGCTGCTGACGGTCAGGGAAGTGTCCTCGTAATGCAGAAAGGCGTTCAACTGATCTGGATTTGCGCCAGCTCCATCGTCTGTGACTGAAATTTCAATGGAATCGGAAAGTTTTGCAATTCGGATGAGAATTGTGAGATTTTCCGATTCTGTATTATGTAGAATGGAATTCTCAACAAGCGGTTGCAGGGTAAATTTTGGAATGGGGATCTGATCCGCCTGTTCGGGAGAAAAATCCTGGATCAGCTGGATGTCGCAGGGGCGTTCCATCTGATAGATTCGGATAAATTCCCTGATGTTTTCGATTTCCCGCGAGAGGGAAGCGGTTGCATCCGGACGGGAAATGCTGTAATGCATCAGATTGGAAATCGAGGAAACGATGTCTGCAATGGAATCCTCACCTTTGCTGAGAGCAAGCCAGCTGACCATGTCAAGTGCATTATAGAGAAAGTGCGGATTGATTTGAGCCTGCAGGGCATGAAGCATAGCGGTACGTTTCGCTTTGTTTTCTTCAATAATCTGATCCATCAGGGCATTTTCCCGTTGGAGCAGTTCTGTAAAGCTGTGGCAAAGTACCTGAAGCTCAGCATCGCGATAAACTGAAAAACGTTGTGTTTGAAAGGTTCTGGTATCATCGATTGTACCAATCAGATCAGCCAGGGAAATGATCGGTTCTGTAATTTTTTTTGAGAGAAGATATAAAACACAGATCAG
>ULXO01020214.1_pt1 | contig 10072 bp, 10 predicted proteins | sample 1961391 | NCBI WGS metagenome assembly ULXO01 (sample SAMEA4835841, study PRJEB28245) | human gut metagenome | biome: gut microbiome; material: fecal sample | place: Denmark | collected 2008 | reverse complement strand
TTTACAGGAGAATTTGTAACATCAATATCTTTAGTAACAGCACTTTTAGGAATAGGCATATATATATTAATTTATAAAATAAAACAAGATATGACAAGAAAAAAATCAGATGAACAAATATCAGATAAAATTAATATAGGCTTTTGGATAGGAGCTTCAAATATTCTAATTTTTATATTAGCATTAATTTATAACTATTATATTTTATAAAAGGAGAAAATAATGAATTTTCGCAGTGAAAAAGGTTTTACAGGAATAGATATAGCTGTTTCAGTAGTTATAATATTTATATTTATATCAATAATAGCAATGTTATCATATAGAATAAACTCTACATCTAAGGAAATTCAATTAAAATCTGATGCTATATATGTTGCAATAAATGAAATTGAAAATGCAAAGAGTAAAGGGTTAGAGGAATTTGAAGGAAGAAGTGTTGCAGATGGGAATAGCGTTGTTGTAGAAAATGTAGAAACCGAAAAACAAGGATATTATAAAACAATTACAGTATTAGATTATACGGATTTAGATGGAAATGCAGATAAAACAAAAGACATTGTAAAAAAAGTTACCGTAAAAATAACATATATGTACAAAGCAAAAGAACAATCAGTTGAATTATCAACATTACTTACAAAGGAGAGTTAGTATGAAATCAGAAAAAGGTATTACATTAATATCATTAATAGTATATGTAATAGTATTAACTATAGTTGTTGCAGTAATTGCAATTGTTTCTGGATTTTTTATGAAAAATATAAAAAAAGCTAATTTTTATACAGACCCATTAACAGAATATACAGCATTTAATAGTTATTTTTCTGATGAAATCAATCATAAAGGAATAAAAATATTAGAATGTAAAGATGATTATGTGGTATTTGATGATGGAGTTCAATACACATATATATCTGAAAATAAAGGGATTTATAGAAATCAAGTAAAAATAGCTAAGGAGATAGATTACTGTACATTTTCAGAAGAAAATGTAAATGGAAAACAAGTTATTAAAGTAAAATTTAAAGCAGGAAGTCAAGACAGAACAACAAAATACACATTAAAATAGCACGAAAGAGAGGAAGGAATCTTATGGATTTAAAAAGAAGACAACCTATAGGTGTTGAGTTAGTAAAAAGAGGAATAGTAACTGAAAGCGATATAGACCAAGCTTTGGAATATCAAAGAGAACATCCTAAGAAAAAATTAGGAGATATATTGTATATTCTAGATGTTACAGACCCATATAAATTGATAGAAGCAATAGGAGAAATAATAGGCACAAAAGGTGTAATGTTAACTAATAATAATATAAAAGTTAAAATAACAGACTATATATCTTTGGATATTGCAAGAGATAATAAAGCCATACCATTTGAAGTAAATAATGGAAAAATAAAAGTATGTTTTGCAGACAATGTAAATCAAAAGTCAATGGATGCACTTAGATTATTACTATTAAATAAAGGATTAGTAATGGAGAGTTATATTACTTTTGAAAGTGATATAGAGAAAATAATAAAATCTCAAGAAGGAGAGGCAACAACTAATCTAAATGTAAGAGGAAAAAATGATACTATAACAAATTTAGTGGATAGTATTATAAAAACAGGAATAGAAAGACGTGCAAGTGATATCCATATAGAACCAATGGAGAATAAAGTAAGAGTTAGATATAGAATAGATGGTGAATTATTTACAGCAGCCAATATAGCCAAAGAAAAGCAAAGCCAAATAATAGGTAGATTAAAAGCCATATCAAATATGCACCAAGAAAAACAAGAATCTCAAGATGGTAGAATTTTATTATATGAAGATTACAATATCCGTGTATCTTCACAACCAAATGTATATGGAGAAAAATTCGTTTTAAGATTATTAAAGAAAAATTCAGATATTAGAAATATATTTGATTTAGGATTTCCTGCAACAGAAGAAGAGCTTAGTAAAAGTATTAACAAAAGAAATAGTATAACAATTATGGCAGCGCCTACAGGTGAAGGTAAAACAACAAGTTTATATAGTATTATAGATTATTTAAATAGTCCAGAAATAAATATAACAACAATAGAAGATCCAGTTGAAATCCGTATTGAAGGACTAAACCAAATAGAAATAGATGCAAGAGCATCATTTTCAGACTCATTAAGAACCGTTTTAAGACAAGACCCCGACATAATTCTAGTTGGAGAAATAAGAGATAAAGAAACAGGAGAAATAGCAATACAAGCAGGACAAACAGGCCATTATGTTTTATCAACAATTCACACAATAAATGCGGTAGAAGTTATAACAAGACTTAGAAAAATGGGACTTTCAGATTACGATATAGCAAGTACATTAGCAACTGTAATATCACAAAGATTGGTTAGAAAACTATGCCCAAAATGTAGAAAAGAAAGACCATTTTCAGAAGAAGAAAAAGAGATAATAGAAAAAATAGGAAAACAATATGGTATAGAATATGATTTAAGTGGAACAACATATGATGCTATAGGCTGTAAACATTGTAATAATACTGGATTTTATGACAGAATTGGCGTGTTCGAAATATTGAATATTACAGATGAAATAAAAACAGAAATAATGAAGGGAAAATCTAGTATAGAAATAAAAGAAGAATCTTTAAAACAAGGATATAGACCATTAGTTGTAGATGGAATAAGAAAAGTTGTACAAGGTTATACAACATTAGAAGAATTGAACAAAAAGTTACTTATTTATTAGTATTCAAAGGAGGAAAAAAATATGGATATGAATAAGGTGCTTGATGAAGCAATAAAATTAGATGCTTCAGATATTCACTTAGTACCAGGAAATAAACCAATGCTAAGAGTATCAAGAGAATTGGTACCTGTAAGAGAATCAAAAATATTAACACCAGAAGATATGAACGAAATTTATGATTTTTTGGTTAGAGGAAACATAGATAAAGATGAGGTATTTAATACAACAAGAAAATTAGACACATCATATGAATACAAAGATATCCGTCTAAGGGTAAATATCTCTTTAACAGATGATGTACCACTTTGTACACTAAGGTTAATAAAAAGTGAATTACCACCATATGAATCATTAGGGATACCAGACATAGTTAGAAGAATGTCATATCAACCACAAGGATTGATATTAGTAACAGGAAAAACAAACTCTGGTAAAACAACAACATTAAACTCATTAATAGATTATATAAATGAAAATCAAAATAAAAAAATATTAACACTAGAAAACCCAGTAGAATATAAACATCACTCTAAAATGTCTTTAATTGTACAAAAAGAGGTAGGAAAAGGTAGAGATTCTTTAACATTTAGTGATGGTGTTAAAAATGCATTAAGAGAAGACTGTGATATTCTTGTAATAGGAGAGATTCGTGATAAAGTAACAATGGAAGCTGCAATAGAAATGGCAGAATCTGGTCACTTAGTTATAGGAACATTGCATACAAAATCTTGTGCCGAAACAATTGATAGAATGATAAACTTCTATGAAGTAAGAGATCAAGCAAGTATTAAATATTTATTATCTGCATTATTAAAACTTGTAGTATCACAAAGATTATTAAAAGGTGTTGATGGTAAGCTAGTATTAGTCCCAGAAGTAATGGTTGTAGATAATATAGTAGCAGGTATTATACGTAAAGATAAATTAAGTGTATCAGAAATAGAAGATGCTATACAAAGTAACCTAGAAAAAGGAAGTATAGGATTAATAAATTCACTTGCAAAATTATTTGTAGAAAATAAAATTACATTAAATCAAGCGAAAGCACAAATAGAAGAAAAGAACTTAGAAATATTAAATAGAACTATAATGCAACTAAAAATAAAAAAAGGTGATAAAGGTCTATAATAATTGAGGAGGAGGATAATTTTATGCCAACATATATGTACAAAGCAATGACAGACAAAGGCGTAGTGGTAAAAAACAAAGTAGAAGCTGCAAGTAGGTTATATCTTATAAAAAGCCTAAAAGATAATGGATTGCTTCCAATTTCAATAGAACAAATGGCATATAGAAGAAATAGTACCCCTAAAAAGAAGAAAAAAAATATAACAGACATTCAGGAAATAATGAAAAATGTTAATACAACTCAATTAAGTGGAAAGCCCCAAACGCTTACAGTTAAAGAAAAAATTAATCTTTATTTTGCTAAAACTGAAAAAATTACAACAAGAGATATAGTTGTATTCACACAAAACTTTTATTTATTAAAAAAGGCAAACTTTAATAATATTCATGCATTAAATACAATAATAGAAGGAACAGAGAATGTATCATTTAAAGGAATATTAGAAGACATTGTAGCAGGAGTAGAAGCTGGAGAAAATATGTATACAACTATGGAATATTATTCAAATGTTTTTCCATATATATATATTAACATGATAAAAGTTGGGGAACTATCAGGTTCATTAACTAAATCGTTAGAACAAGCTGTTCAATATTTGGATGAAACTGAAAAGCTAAACAAGAAAATAAAATCAATATTAATACCTAATATTGTTCAATTTGTATTATTACTTGTAATGTTAGTAGTTGGTACATTAGTTGCAATTCCTGCAATTCAAAATGTATTTGACGAAATGGGAACACAAGAAACATTGCCAGCAGTAACAATTTGGTTTTCAAATTTTCTAAATGTTGCCATGAAGGTATGGTATATACCATTAGGAATAATAATAGCAGTTGTTGGAGTAATATTAGCATATATTAATACACCAAAAGGAAAATATAATTTCCACTATTTTAAATATAAAATGCCAATATTTGGTGAACTTATATACGCATTAGACTTCTCAAGACTAATGAAAGCGATGTTATTAAATTTACGTAATGGAATGAGAATCCAGGAAGCATTAGAAGTAAGTAAAAACGTAGTGAAAAACTATGTAATGCTATCAATGGTTGAAACATCAATAAATAATATATTAATGGGTACATCATGGATAGAACCATTTGAAAGAGCCGGGTTATCAAAACCAATGGTAACAGAAATGTTAAAAATAGGTATGCAAACAGACTTATCAGAAATGATGGAAAAATTAGTTGAATATATGGAAATAGATATAGATAATATTATGACAAAGATAATGAAAGCATTACCACAAGTTGTGTATGCAATAGTTGGTGTTGTATTAATATTCTTCGTAGTAGTAGTATTAGTACCTTGTATCCAAGTATATATGGGAAATTTCTTATTCTCAGCTTATGGAGTTGGTTAATAATGATTTTGGTGATTTTGGGGTCGGAGCAAAAAATCATTTTCAAATGCTTTACTTTTGTTCTAAATGTGCAAACAAATAGATTGTAATAAGAGAGGAAAAAAGAAATGAAAATTGGAATTGATTTAGGCGGAAGTCATATATCAATAGGTGTTGTAGATAAAGACGGAAAAATATTAGATAAAAGAGATAAACACTTAAGAGGAATTGCCAAAAGACTGATAAAGTCCACAATAGAAGAAACAATTATAAGCAATATAAAAGAATATCAAAAAAATTATAAAATAACAGAAATAGGGATTGCAGTTCCAGGTTCAGTAAAAAATGATAAAATCTTGAAATCTGTAAATTTAGGATTAAAAGATTATGACCTTGTAGGAGTTATAAAAAAAGAAATTGATTTACCTATCAAAATACGCAATGATGCAAAATGCGCAGCATTAGCGGAAAGTAAATATGGAGCATTAAAAAAATACAATAGAGTATTATTTATGACTCTAGGAACTGGAATAGGTGGTGCTGTAATAATAAATGGAAAGTTATTAGATGCTGGTGAATATCCTGGTTGTGAATTTGGACATATGGTAATAAAAGAAAATGGATTAGAGTGTAATTGTGGAAGAAAAGGATGTTTTGAAAAATATGGTTCAATGAGAGCTTTTAAAGATAACTTGAGAAACGAACTAGGTTTAGAAGATAAAACAAGTGGAAAAGAATTAATGGCAATTTTAAAAAATACAACAAAAGAAAGTAAAGATTATGCTAAAATAGAAAAAGTAAGAAAGCAATACATTAGAGATTTAAGTGTAGGGATTATAAACTTAGTAAATATCTTCGAACCAGAAGCAATTGGAATAGGAGGAAGCTTTGTGTATTTTTCAGAAGCATTACTAGATGATATAAAAGAACTAATAATAAAAGAAAATATGTTATTTAACTCTAGAAAAGAAATAAATATACAAACAGCAGTACTTGGAAACGAAGCAGGAATAATAGGAGCTATATTATAGAATTTTATATTAATAATATAAAAAGGGGGTATAAAAAATTATTTTTATACCTCTTTTTGATGCTTAAATTTTTATATTAGAACTTATTAAAGTTCAGATATTTTATTGTTTATAAAAGCTATTACAAAATTTTGTAATAGGGCTAACAATTAGGAATTAAAATAATTTGTCCTGCATAAATCACATTAGGATTCGAAATATTATTAAGAGTAGCAAGTATGCTAACTGTAGTTTTATATCTTTGAGCTATTTGACTTAAAGTATCTCCATAACGAATTTTATATGAAAATTTTCCGCAAGCATTAGTGCCTTCAACAAATGAATTATTAGATGTATTATAAGAGGCATTATTAAGTTTTATAGTAAGCACTTGACCTGGATAAATTAAATTAGGGTTTTTTATAAATGGATTTAGCAAAACAATAGAATTTACTGTTGTTCTATATCTTAATGCAATATGACTTAAAGTATCTCCTTTTTTTACAGTATAAGTTGTAATGTTACTACCATTAGAAGAATTATTAGAATTGCTGGAATCAGAGCTGATAGTAAGCACTTGACCCGGATAAATCAAATTAGGATTTTTAATAAAAGGATTTAACGAAACAATAGAATTTACTGTTGTTCCATATTTTAATGCAATATGACTCAAAGTATCTCCTTTTTTCACCGTATAAGTTATTAAATTATTATCAGTATTATTAGAATCATTTTGAGTAGGTAGTGAAGAAGTAGTATCTATAAAAATATTATTGGTAAAAATATTTTTATCCACATTTCCAGAGATTCCATTAATTCTACCTGTGCTTGTATATTGCCAACCGGTCCAATATTCCCATTTGCCATTTGGCTCAGGAGAGGAAACACCATAATTTGCAACCCAAAGAGGGTATGATGTAAGAGCACTTGAAAATATAGTTCTAGCAGAATAAGCGTTACTATAAATAATAGGTGTAGTTTTTGTTGCAGATTGTAGGGTTTGTAAAAAAACTTTAGAAATCTCATTTATTTCATATGTTGACAAATTACCAAAGTTTTCAAAATCCATAGCAAGTTTACAGTCAGCTTGTTTGCCAGATACAACTTTAGCAAAAAAATTAGCTTCTGCACGTGCTTGTGAAGTGTTTCTTGCAATTACATAATGATAAAATCCAACTTTTAAACCATTTGATTTTGCATTTTTATAATTAGTTTCAAAATATGGATCAATATATTTAGTACCTTCCGACGATTTTATATAAACAATTTCAATTCCGGAATTTTTTACGTCATAGAAATTTACATATCTTTGCCAAGAGCTTATATCAATTCCTTGATAAGTAGTATTATCTGAAGGACCAAAAGCTAGAGACTGAATGCAAGAGGCAAGAATTAATAAGATAAAGGAAAAACAAAAAAACAATTTAGCAATTTTTTTAGCCATAATAGACCTCCTTTCAAAAAAGTTTATATTAAATAATATGAAAAAGCTACAAATATTGACAAACAACTAAATGTTATGTATACTGAGAATATGCCAATTTGGCTATTATATAGGCTCTAAATAAGAAAGGAAGAAAATGCAAGTCTATAAAATTTCTGTCAGTTTTGCTTCATCAATGAAAATTAATGAGGCAGCCAAGGAGTTTTCTAAGAAGGAATGCCAATTTGAAGGCAAAATTCTGTTGGAAAGCAAACCAAAATCAGGAGAATTCATTGGATATTCTGAAGGGAGACTTAATAATGATCTTCAACTGATTAAGGGAATCTTAATTGATAATTCCCTTGCTTTTTATCGAATGCCAATTAAAAGCAGCTCTCATACTGTAATATATACGTTCCCAGAAATTGGCCAAAAAGGCTATTGGGGTAGACGAGTCCTAGACAACGTAAGAAACGAGGGGCTGGCCAAACTCCACATCGAAAAGATGGAGAACAATGTTCCAGAATTAGAACTGCAAATAAGGAAGAGGTATTCTGAAAAAAGGCCTGAATCTGCACAAAACGACGGAAGCTTTTTGGACCAACTAGATGCAAAATTGCTTTTAGCTGATTGCATAAAGCATTTTAGTTAAGAATTCAACTCTGGGGAGTAAAGATGGAACTGTACATGATTTCCGGAACGTTCATTGGTAAATGCTATGAGAGCAGAAGAGGAAACGATTTTGCAGGCTATTTGATAGAGGAGGAAGCAAGTCACGAACTTGTAGGAGTGGTTACTATTAACCAACCATCTGAGTACGACGGAACACGTTATGTGTTTGGATACAAAGAAGGAAATGAGGTGGCCATTTTCCAAGTTGCAAATCGCCAAAAAGTCGATCCGGTATTTTATATCTTTAGAGATATAAACGCTCCAGGAATTCAGGGAATTTTTGACTCAACTAATAATCCTGTAAAAAAATTACAGGTACAGGCAAAATTGGTTAAAGTCAAAGACCATATGGATGCAAGACTCAAAGATGTTGAAGAGGCATTTTATGAGATTCGTCCAGAAGGCAGCTGGGGATTTTATAAACAAGTGTGCGAGAGTGATCCTGTTGCATACTTAAAGGAAATCAAAGATAAGCTGAATTGCTAGAGCCTAAAGGAGACAGTGTAATAACTGTCTCTTTTTTAAGGGAAATTTTAAAAAAGCCTGAAAAAAGCTTGAAATTATGCAAAAATTTTGCTATAATAATTAGCGTAATAATCACGCACTAAGCTAGTTTTACGGGAAGTGCCTAAAAATAGGTCCTAAAAAACGAAAAACTTAGGCGGAAGAATAACAAAAAGGGAGGAATTTAAAATGGCAGTAGTTGCAATGAAACAATTACTAGAAGCAGGTGTTCATTTCGGACATCAAACAAGAAGATGGGATCCAAGAATGGCTGAATACATATTCCAAGCTAGAAATGGTATCCATATTATTGATTTACAAAAGACATCAAAAAAATTAGACGAGGCATATGACTTCGTAAGAGAACAAGCTGAAGAAGGAAAAACAATTTTATTTGTTGGAACTAAAAAACAAGCTCAAGATTGTATGAAAGAAGCAGCTTTAAAATGTGGAATGTATTATGTAGATAAAAGATGGTTAGGTGGAATGTTAACTAACTTTGATACAATCCAAACAAGAATTAAAAGATTAAAAGACTTAGAAACAATGGCAGAAGATGGTACATTTGATGTATTACCTAAAAAAGAAGTAATCTTATTGAAAAAAGAAATGGATAAATTAGAGAAAAACCTTGGCGGAATCAAAGATATGAAAGAATTACCAGGAGTAATATTCTTAGTAGATCCTAAAAAAGAAAGAATAGCAGTATTAGAAGCTAAAAAATTAGGTATTCCACTAGTTGGTTTAGTAGACACAAACTGTAACCCAGATGACGTAGATTACGTAATTCCTGGAAATGATGATGCTATAAGAGCTGTAAAATTAATTGCAGACGTTATGGCAAATGCAGTTATTGAAGGAAAACAAGGTGAAAGCTTTGAAGATGAACAAGAAGAACAACAAGTAGCAACAGAAGAAGCTACAAGTATTGAAGAAGTAGTAGCTAATGAAGATGCTGAAGAAGTAAAAGAATAATTTAATAAAACCTATTGATATTAAATAAAAAGAGGGTAGAGCTTTTCTGCTCTACTCTTTGTTAATATAGTAGTTATATAATAAAAGGAGGAATATAATATGATTACTGCAAGTCAAGTAAAAGACCTAAGAGAAAAAACAGGAGCAGGAATGATGGACTGCAAAAAAGTTTTAACAGAAACAGATGGAGACATGGAAAAAGCAATCGAATTATTACGTGAAAGAGGAATCGCAAAAGCAGCTAAAAAATCTGGAAGAGTTGCAGCAGAAGGCCTAGTTGAAGC
>ULXO01007487.1_pt1 | contig 10194 bp, 9 predicted proteins | sample 1961391 | NCBI WGS metagenome assembly ULXO01 (sample SAMEA4835841, study PRJEB28245) | human gut metagenome | biome: gut microbiome; material: fecal sample | place: Denmark | collected 2008 | reverse complement strand
GGGGGCGCTGTCTTTTTTGTTCTCGGCTGCCTGGATCTGATCCGAAAGGGAAGGCTTGAGCCGAGAAAGGCCTTCCTGAAGCTTCTCGACAAATAACTCTTCGTTGCGCTCGCAGTAATAGAAATTTTCATCCAGTGTGCCCTCGAACCAACGGATGGCCTCGGAATCCCTATCACCCTTCCCTGTCGCGATATACTCCTGAAGCGCCTTGTCAACGGCGGACAAAAACTCCATGCCACCGGGTACCGCTGACGCAGAAGCGTAAAGAGGGTCAAAACCCTGTCTGTTGAGCAGTTTCCCGAGGATGGGGAACTGCTCACGGTGCGCCAGTTCCTCCTTGCCGTAATAGGGGAATTCTTTGCCATCTATGGTAATGATCAAATTGCGCTGAAATACAAAAAGATCGCCTAAAACAGCTTCGCTGGCAAGAAGCTCTCGCGGCGTAAAGTCTCTGCTCATATAAGGGACCTCCTCGGTACAAAATCAGCGGGACATTTCGGGAGATACATTCTCCGCCTTGTCCGGCTGGGTGCGCTCTGTGGCGGACTGCATCTGCTGGTCCAGCGTGGGACGCTTACCCAGCATCTGGACAGCGAAGCTCTCAATGTCATCCGCAGTGAGCCATTCCGGCTTCTTGTCGTCGGGGAAGCTCTGGTACAGTGCCACCATATGAAGGATCTGACCCGCCTCATCGCCGCGGGCCCACAGTGCGTTCGCACTGCGGTTGCCGTAGCCGAGGTAGTATTTACAGTCGCTGCGAAGACGGTCCAGCATCTGATAGCGGAACTTATCATCATGACCGACCGTGAGCTCAGTGGTGAGCATATCATCCACATTTTTGCGAACCCAATGACGGGGGTCTGCATTCTGCGCCAAATTGCTGGAATGGATGTCAAAGCTGCCCAGCTTACAGGTCATGTTGCGATCTGCAAAGACGTTACAATGGTAGCCGGGACCGCCGCCCACCACATCCGGGATAGATGCAATGTACAAACCCTTGTATTTCATGTTTGCGCCTCCTTGCGTTTTACTTTCGTTCTCCAGCTTTACAAGCTGGGTAAATTCATGGGAGGGTATCTCCCTTGCGGGGTACGGGTCATGGTCGTAGCCGTACAGTGTGCCGTCATGGCCGAGATCCGTAAGAACGACGGGCCCCGGCTCGTAGGCGTCGATATAGCTGCCCGTGGTAAGGTCTTTGCCGTAGAAATTTAATACGGTATCGGGATCTGCAAGCCAGAGGGCGTGAGAAATGTTCACGCCGGTGATCTTGCTCAGATCCTCCAAGACCTCGCGGAAGAAATCGACTTTTTCTCCCCAGGACATATCATCCACAAAGCCGTTGTCGTCTAACTCCCTTGTGATCGATTCCAACGCCGGCGCCAGGGAGCTGCCCTTCAGCTGATGGCTGCACAGATATTCAGGGATATCTGTGTTGCCCAGCTCAAACGTTTCAAAGGCCATGACCTCAGCAGCATCCCGGGGGCCTATGCCACTGAATGTTTCGGTACGGTATCGCAACATATTACATCTCTCCCCTCCGGAGCCGTATCAACGCTCCGGTTCTTTTTCGTTGTTCGGCGTATCCTTGCCGGTACGGGCCTGTGCGTCCTTGATCTGCGCGTCCAGAGGGCTTTTGGACGGCTGTTTGTCCGCTTCGTGCTGCGGGTGAATAGCCGCAAACAGATCGAACTCCATGTCCTCCAGCCCCTTGTTCTCCTCGATGTCCGGGAAGTAGGTCTCTCCGTTCAGGAATGCCTTTCCCTCTTTGCCTTGCAGAACGGCCGTCAGGGCGTTTTTGTCACCACCCTTGAGCCGAGTATAGGTTTCGGGAGAAACGTCCAGAGACATGCCTACACGGGCCCAGAGACGCACTGTACCGTCCTTCTGCTGCAGCAGGTCGGCAGAAGGCGCAGAGACGGGCTTATCAGCCTCGAACACCTGGGTGCCTTTTGCCGCATAGGCTTCGGCACGGGCCTGAAGAAGATCTGAAACAAAGCGCATTGTCTTGATCTTCGTTGCACGGGCTTCCCGCTGCTTGTTGTTCTTGTCTGTGCCGCCAAGCAGTTCAGTCGCATGGATCTCTTCGTCGAGAATACCCAAAACCTGATCTAAGCTCAAATTTTGAGCGGGCGGGAAATAGGCGGAAAGATCCTTATAATCGGCAAAATCTTCGCCAAACCCGCCAACGATATAATCGCCGTTGTAATTGACCTGGGAAAGAAGCTCCTCCTTGGTCAGGCCTTTCTCTTTGCACAATTCAGTCAATTGCTTTTCACTCATACCTTCCACGCAATGCTCCTCATAGTCAACACAATCAAAGGTCAGGATGTCGCCCTTGTTGATGAGAACGTGCTCCTGAAATTGGTTGCCAGGCTCGGAGGAATAGGCCTCCAAGGCCAGACCGAGACGTTTGGCCTCCGTTGCGAGGGTAACGGAGGGGTTGCTGCCCGGCAGCATGGATTCACGGATGCTCCATGCGCAATCTCCGGAGACGTCGGCGTAGCCTATGCTTCTATTGCCGGGGTAAGGGGTAAACGGTTCGTCTTTATTGACGGAGAATACACGGCCCAAACGAGTGGGGGCTTTACCGCTGAGCATGGCCATAAATTGATCCACAGATTCCTTCTTGCCGGCGATACGCATCTGATACCAACAGTTGTTCGCCATGGTGTTACCTCCTGTCCTGTTCGATGTTGTGGGTTTCCTTCTCTGCATTGGTGGGCGTAGTGCGAGCTTCTGCCTGACGGATCTGCTGGTCCAGCGGCTTCTTCACTTCGACTTCCTTGCCGTAGGCCTTGGCATACTCGGCAAACATCTCTGGATCGATCTCACGCAGCTTGTCCTCATTGAAGCGGAAGACCGGGAAGCTCATGAAGCCGCTGGGCATCCACTTGCCGGTGAATTGGGCAATGCCCTGTTCCTCCAGAAACTTCATGTGCTGATCGCCGCTGTACTCGATGTCCACGCAGCTCTCTAAATAAGGGAGCTTATGGATGTTGACCGTGAGGTCGCAGTAGGCGTCTACCTCGCCAATATCTTCGTCGAAAGAATCCAAGCCAATATACAGGTTGCTGTTGTCAGCGTACATATTGAGCTTGGGGTATACAGTGAATTCATCGCCGTAACTGTCTTTGTAGGGATAGCCTTTCTTTCCAGCCAACATGGGATTATCCTCCTCTCCATGCTCTTTACAGATATTTACACTTCTGATATAATACCTGCGTGGATCATTCTGCGAATGCTCGCGAGGCTCGCAAACTGGAAAGGGAACTTCCGAAAGGGGGTTCCCTTTCCTTGTTTTTTCACCTTTCGGGACCGGTCTGTACCGGTTCCAGGTTCGCTTTCGGCGCCTTGGCGCCGGCCGCCTTCACCTGGTCGTCCAATGAAGGTTTCTTGCTCAGATATGACTCATAGACGCCCAGAGAAATGCCAAACTGCAGCTGACGCCAGGTGGAATCGTAGTCGTCTTTAGCCTGGCCGGTCAGCTTGATGGGGGTCTGGACATTTGCATTGCTGAGGAAATTATAGACGGAAGGCGGGATGCGCTCGAAGTTATACTGGTCCGGACGGAAGGACCAAAGGAAACGAATGCCATCATGATTGGCAGCGCCGCCATCCCAGGCAAGAATCTCCATTTTGGAAAGATTGCCGTCCTGGTGGGCCCTCTGGCCAATGTCGAGAAGCTTTCGGAAATTCTCTTTGTTGTACGGGCAAATCAGCTCGTAATTGGTCTCCGTCATACCGGGGTTTTGGACACGCAGTGCTTCCGGTATAGGTAAAGAGCCTTCGATCACGCGAGCGCGTAAGATCTTCATGTTTTCTCCTCCTATTTTAAACCAACGTCAGTTCTCTGTCTTCACGAAAAACCTCTTGTTTGTCACTTTTCCGGACATTTGCTGTTTCTTGCGCCCGGGAGATCTGGAGGTCCAGCGTCTCACGCTTATCCTGCGGAACGGTATCCGCCTCTCTGCCATGATATTGCTCACAAACCATGTCCAGTGCCTTCTCAATGGTCAGGCGGCCATAGGTACTGCCGGACTGCACCCTATCCCACTTTCCGTCTGTCCTGCCAAGACCGGAGTTCCTATAGATCCGATCTATCTGCTCCGGGTCTCTGGTGTAGAACGCCAGCTTGGTGCAGAGCGCCATGTCGGCGCGGCTCTGGTCGTTATCGTAGTCGGAGATGTCGCCATCCAGCAGCGAGCTGAAGCGGGGGCTGTGCTCGACTACCAGGGAAAGGATCTCGTCATCCGTAAGATGCAGGTCGGTAAACTCCCCCTCCTGTCTCTCTTCCCTATCCCACTCTCGACGGCGCATATAGGTTTCCAAAACCTCGAAAAGCTGGCTGCTGCGCTCCTGCAGGTCATGAGGACTGCCCACGAGACGCTTGCCGGTGATCGTCACAAATTTATTGGTGGCGCCGGCAATATACGCCTCTATGCCCTCGGACTGGTTGTTGATGTAGTATTTCGACTTATCATAGTCAAAGTGTGGTGCGCGGAACAAAATGTGAATGCCTTTGCCGGACGGAGACAGCTCCGTATAGGAGTGCATACGGGATATGATGTCCTTGGCCTTCTCACTCAGCTTGCCGTCTGACGTGATGCAATCGTCCAGGTCTATGGCACAGACGTCACCGAAGATCCCGACGCCCAGGCCGTCATAACCGTAGCGCTCCAAAACGAGGTGGGCGTGGGAGAAGGAACTGAAGGCTTTCGGGTCGTTGCTGGCGCCAAGCTGCCCGGTATGGGGGTCATAGGGGCACTTTGTCTTATGCCCATCCCGGTCTATGTACTTCCAGACGCAGAATTTGCCGTCTTTCCGAAGGCTCTGGGGGATGTTTACGGTTATCATGCGTTGCACCTCCCTGTTCACGTGTGGGTTGGTACGAACTGTTCAGATGTGGGGATGTCAGCGGTCCTTTTCCTGCCCTGGCGTGGGGGCGTCCTTCTGCTGTTCGGTGCGCTTCTTGGCGGACTGCATCTGCTCGGAAAGAGACGGCTTGCGGTCCTTCAGCAGCTGCGCTTCTCTGGCGTTCAGCCAATCCATGATCACATTCATATCCTTGGCAGATACCGTCCACTTGGGGATATCAGCCATGAGAGAAAGCTGACGGGGATATTCGTCGTAGCTCGGAGAATAGCCATCCTTACCCTGCAGGGTCTCCAGATAGTAACTGCCCCCTGTAAATTGGCCATAGGGGCCAAAATTGCCCTTGTTCTTATAATCGGCATCGTAGAACGCCACCATGGGCTTATTTTCCTGATAGGTTAGGCAATCGCCTGCGCCGTAGTGGTCGCCCTTGGTGATAAAACGAATGGTCCAATGCTCCAACGGAAGTGTCTTATCAAAGGTCTGGGAGAGAATGTCGCAGATGTCGTGGTTGTTGCGGCCAAGGGCAAGGCGGCTTGGCATATCGCCGCAGATAAGTTCTGAACCGTCCTGACGCAGTACGTTGATCTGCTGCTCAGGCCTCATGTCTCTACCGAAGACGCAGATGTTCAGACACTTGCCGGGGACGTCGCCAAGGTCATTGAATGCCTTTAGCGCAGATTGGGCGTCCCAGATACCGTTCTTGGCGCAATTCTTCGCAACAAGTGCCAGGTTAAGACCGGCTTCCGGATGTGCGGCATCGATGAGGGAAGGACTCTCGGGCGTTGTAACAGGGTAGAAAAACAGCCGGCCCGGATGCAAAGTGATGCGGGAGACACATTCCTGAACGGTTGCCAACGCCATCTGAGCAATAAAGCACGTGTCGGGGTCTTTCAGCTCCGCGCTGAGATCCAGACCATGGACGGCCTTGAGATCGCCCTTCTCAAACTGGAAAATACATTTCTCGCCGTTGAGGTAAAGGTTATAGTGGCTGGGCTCGCCCTTTACGCTGCCGGCAAAAGTATCGTAGATATGATCCAAGGCATCCTCAATAGATGCGAACCAACGCTCCGTACCGGGGGCGGTTTTGCCGTTCAGCTCGGGCGGGATAGGCTCGTTAGCGGTACGGACGGTAAAATATGGATTATGATCCGTGAAAAGATCCATCTGCACAGCGTCGTCATGAGAGATGCCGAGACTGTTATAAAGTGAAACTTCCTCGGAAGGAGTCATCGTCCGGGTCGCCTCGTTCAGGTGGTTGAGCACGATGGCGCCAAAACGGGCTAAGCCGTCTACACCGTAGCGCCAACCTACTTCGCCGTAACGAAGATAAACCAAGCCGCGAGTATGGTGATCCCCCAGCCATTTCTCCATGTGCGGAGCTCTCTGCTGCGCCGGCAGCTCGTTCCAAAGGCGCTGCGCCAGCTCATCGCACTTCAAATGGCCGTCTCTGCCGGGATACAGCTTATAAACGTCGCGGACATCCTCAAAGGTCATGTCCTTGCGCTCTACGCCCTTATCCTCCCAGAACTCCACCGGAGCAACGGAATCGCGCTGGCTCATGCGCATCACCGGGAGCTTCTGCTCCAGCAAGGAGACAGCCCTCTGAATGGAAGTTTCCTCCAGATAATGGGGCTCATATGCAGAGTTGTCTATCATGTAACCGAACTTCATGGTAAAAGGCTCCTTTCGCTTTCGATAAAATCTCTCTATAACCTATATACGCCCAAAGAACAGCTTTTCCCAAAAATATTTCGGGGAAGCTGTTTTAGGTCTGAGAAGCCTTTATATAGTCTGCGAGACAGTAGAATACTTTGCGGGGAACTCCGCGGGGCGGGGTGGAGTAAACGGAGCCGGTAACGTCCTGGAGGATAAGGAGACCGTCTATGGCCATGTCCTCAATGACGTACATGTGCGGGGGGATATTCCCGTTCATAGCGCGGTTCCTTTTCGTCACGGCCACCACGTTGAGACGGCGTGACGTCGTGACGCCGGTCAGCTCGATGCCGCAGGCGGAGATGGCACCGAACTGCTGTACGTAGGCTTTGTAATCCGCAGCGAACTGCAAACCGAGGGAGTGCTCCGCCTCGGCTACGGATTCCGGAGAAGCCGGGAGCAGGACACATAAATGGTCTAAGCCGTTGATAGCTTCAATAATCTTTTCGCTCATGCAAATACCTCCTGTTCGCGAGAATAACGAAAAAAAGAGAGGCGGTAAAACCGCCTCTCTTAGCCTGATTTTAGATTCGGCTGGCTTTAATCTGCTATATCCAATTCTGCCGTTACTTTTTCTGTGCCGAAGGAAAAGCTGGGTGCTATTTCTACCTCCACCGGGTCGTCGGCGGAGCGAAGAGAGAAAGCGACCTGGCAGTTAAGTGTGGCGCCGTCCTTTACCTTAGTATGGTAATTGGAGCTGCTATATCCGCTGATCGGGAAAAGGACGGACGCCTGAGACAGCTCTATGCCGGACTGGAACAGGGTCAGGCCCAGCGCAGACGCGGCAGAGACGCCGCTGCTGTTGTTGTTGGTAAAATCAAAGGAAAGGATGAAGACGTCTTTGCCGGAGATGGTTTTTGCCACAAAGTGGTCTGTGATCTTCACATAGTAGCTGCCAAGTGTCCCTTCCCCGATCTGTTCAACAGGCTCAGTATCCTTGGGAACGAGGAGACAGCCGGTCAGACAGGAGAGGAACAAAAGACTGACAAAAAATGCCAATACCTTTTTCATCCGATGTTCCTCCCTTCCCTATCATTTCTGTTGGCCGCCTGTGACGGGGATGTTGCAGACGCGCAGGCGGATGACCTGACCGGTAACGGGACTTATCTCGGCAAGCAGAGACTGGGATTCGCTCTCGCCGTTCCAGGTATAGGTGTCACAGGAGAACGCATTATCCTCTTCGTCAGGATCGCCGTAGGCGGAGATGAGCAGCTCCTTGCTGATACCCAGCGTGACCTCGCCGGGGAAATAGATCTTGATGCCGTTGTTGGGGATCTGGGAGGCGATGTAATCAACGGCGCAGATCTTGCAGCTGGTGACCGGCTGCGCCACGGTGTCATCGTTATAGAGCCAGACTGTAAGTTTGTCGCTGCCCTTGATCAGGACAACGTCTTCTTTATACTTGTTGGGCTCTACGATGAGACCGGCATTCTTCTCCTCGACCTTGTAGCCGACCTTCTCCAGATCCGCATAAGTTAAGGGGATCTTGGTCATACCGCCGTCAATGCGGACCTGGAAGCTGTCCCAGGAGGCGGAGAAGGTCTGGTCACCGTTGCCGGGAGTGCCGGAACCGTCGATCTGACCGCCAATGTACGGGAGGAACAAATTCCACGCATAGTAATTGGCATAGAATTCCGCTTCTGTATCGGTAGAAACCACCGTTACACGCTTCGGCGCAGTGATAGGTTTCAGGTTGTTCCATTCACCGTAGTTGACCGTGAGCTCCGCCAACGTGAATGTCATATCACTGGGTATGAATGATTCGGAGAAATCCAGCACAAAATGGTCCGGAAGCGCCGTTTCAGCGTCTATGTAAAATGTGCAGGGGATCTTATCGTCCAGAAGCCATTCCATACTGTATATGAAGCTCCCGAACACGTTGTTGCCCAGGATCTCCTGGAGTACGGACTTGCTGACGTCACCGCTGTAAATTACGTATTCCTTCTCGTTGCCGGCTGAGACCTTCTCCTGATAGGTCATGCCGCTCATAAAATCACGCCAGTCATAGATAAGACCGGTCTTACGGGGCGTAGACAGGGAATCCGGGCGGGTGACTTTAGCCTGCGTCCAGTCGCCGGTGGAGGCAACGTAGTCGTAACGAACATAATCGCTGCCGTCCGGGACGATGTAGTTTTCGCGCTCTTCACGAGTCACCGCGCCGTCTACCTGAATGCTGGAATAAAATTGGCCATGACAGGCCAGAGGGGAAAATGAGGATTCTATCGTGGCGGTGGAGTTGACGGCCGCAGTATGCGTTCCGCTGTCGCTGCTGGTGCCGTTGCTGAAACGGCCCTGCAGATCCAGTGTAATGGACGTCTCAACAGACTGGACTTGGCTTATTACTTCCAACATGGCGTCCACCGTCTTCTCACCATCGGTGCTGTCAAAGCTGCCGCCGCAGCCTGACAGAAAGACGGTAAGAAATGCCAGCGCAAGGGAAAGGGAAATCGCTTTTAACCAACACTTCGTACCTTTCATAAAGAAAACAACCATCCTTTCTGTGAAATTCTATAATGTTCCTCCAATATTTTGCTCGTATTACATATTATACCGTTTTGCAAAGAATAAATCAACCGATATTTCCATTCAGAAAGTGCAAAAATAGTAAAAATGAACAAAAAAGGGCGCCCTCTGTACGAGGGTGCCCTTTTGAGAAAAAAACAAAAGCAAACTCTAAATTAAAAGATCTTTACCTTAACAAAACATATTCACAATACTCAATAAACTTGCTGCGGCGTTTCTTTATAACCTTCAGGAAGTGACGTTCCTGGAGGCGGTACACGACATCCGAAATGCTGTTCTGAGCCAGTCCCACATGCTTGCCAAGATTGGATTGGGACATGTAGATCTCGCCGCTGAAGAACTTCCAGCGGAAGAACAAATACAGTTTCAGATCTCCGTTGCTGCGGGTCCTGCCGCTCTGTTCACACAGCTCCATCACATAAGCGCGGATGTCGTTGTAGCTGAAGGACATATAGCCCTCTTCCGCGGATACGATGCGGTTCGTGTGGTATGTATTGGGGATCTTCAGCTTCGGAGCGCCGCGCTTCAGGTAGCAGTGTCCGTCCTTTATAAGGTGCTGCAGGGCGGGACGCAGGTTCCGCGTGCTGACGCCCAATAGGTCCGAAAGCGCCTCCTGGCTGGTATCCTCATCCGTATGCTCCAGAAGCTTGATGCCAAGGTACAGACGGACCTCCGCAACACTCAGTTCCTCAAAATCCTTGAAAAAGCTGTTGGGGATGTGGATGCTCTGCTTGCGCAGGCGGACCATCTGGTCGAAGTCGATACCGCCAAATTTCTTTGTCAGTGCCGCGTCGTATGAAAGCCCGTTGTAGTTATAGTAAAGACGGGCGAAGTCGTCCTTGAATTCTTCCGGAGCATAGGCCGGATCACAGGCTTCGCGGCTCCAAAGGTCCAGGATCTCAGAGATCTGACGCTTGCCCAGCTTGTACTGGTTCTTGAAGAACCGGATCAGGAAGCCGAGGCACTTGTTCCGATAGCCCTGCGGCGTATACGCCAGCATGCGCTCTACTGCTTCCGGCAGGTCGAACTCGGAAAGATACGGATACTCTATACGCCGGAGCAGCGCGGTGTCTTCCTGGGACT
>ULXO01037897.1_pt1 | contig 10227 bp, 7 predicted proteins | sample 1961391 | NCBI WGS metagenome assembly ULXO01 (sample SAMEA4835841, study PRJEB28245) | human gut metagenome | biome: gut microbiome; material: fecal sample | place: Denmark | collected 2008 | reverse complement strand
ACCGGAAATGTGGAGGGCAAGCGGATACAGGATTTCTATGGCAATGTGGATTGTCCGCTCAGGGCTGTCCACAATAAAGTGATAGTGCCGGGAGAAGAGGAGCAGCGTGCGAATCCCCGTAGCCGCAGTGCCAAGTTGAGAATCGCGGAAAAGAAATAAAGGATGAAGGAAGAACTGGATTTGGAAGAAAAAACGGACGTGGAACTCGTCGGTGTGCCCACGGAGGAAGCTGCCGGAAGTCCCGGAGCAGAGGAGGCCGAGCCGGGCGGGGGGCTGTCCGAGGGGGATGGCGTGGTGCCGGGCGACGAGGAAAAGGCAGGGCCGGGTGAACTGTCTCCTATCAAGGCTTTCACGGAGAGTGAGGGCGTGGACCAACGTCCTAACGTGTCTTTACGCGAGATATTGGGTGGGGATATCCTTACGGCCGGGTGGTTGCGTCGCCAGATGGGATTGATTTTACTCTGTACGTTTTTTGCCATCATTTATATCACGAACCGTTATTCCGCAGAGCAGGAGATGATTGAGATTGAAAAGTTGAAGACGGAATTGACGGAGGTGAGATACCGTGCGCTGACCCGTTCTAGCGAGTTGACCGTAAAGACACGGCAAAGCCAGATAGAAAAAAGTTTGAGACAGACTCCGGACAGCGTGCTGCAAAGTCCGAAAGAACCTCCTTTTTTGATTAAATCCCAAAACGAGGAAGAAGAATGAACTTCGACAATAAAAAGATAATGCCCCGTTTCTTCGTGGTCATCGTACTGATGAGCTTGGGCGGTTTGTATATATTGGGCAATGCGGCCTACCTGATGTTCGTGGAGAGCGAGTATTGGACGCAGGTGAGCCGTAAACTGGTAAAAGAGAATGTGCCCATTCCTGCCAAGCGTGGAAACATCCTTTCGGCAGACGGGCAGATTATGGCCAGCTCCTTGCCGGAATATAAGATCTATATGGATTATGTCGCATCGGACAAGAATCCGGAGACGGCCAAGGAACTGCAGGCTTGGAGGGACAGCGTGTTGATGGCCGACTTGGATTCCATTTCCCGGGGGTTGAGTAAAATCTTTCCCGATAAAACCGCCGGATATTTCAAGAAACGGCTGAAAAAGGGAAAAAAGTTGAGACGGAGGAACTGGCAGATATACGGTCGGCGAATCTCTTATATCCAGTATAAGGAGTGCAAGAAACTGCCGTTGTTCCGTGAGTCTCCTTTCAAGGGCGGGTTCTATGCAGAGAAATTCAATCAACGAAAGAAGCCTTACGGCTCATTGGCCACGCGTACGTTGGGGGCTTTGTATGCCAGTAAGGATTCGGCGCGTTACGGCCTGGAGCTTTCCTACGACTCCATTTTGAGGGGCAAGGAAGGCGTGTCCCATCGTGCCAAGGTGCGTAACAAGTGGTTGAGTCTGGTGGATGCCCCTCCGGTGGATGGTAATGATATTGAAACGACCATCGATGTGTCCATGCAGGATGCGGCGGAAAAGGCGTTGTTGAAACAGTTGAAAAACATCAATGGCGACGTGGGCGTGGTGGTGCTGATGGAGGTGGCCACGGGAGATGTGAAGGCCATTGTGAACATGACGAAATGTGCGGATGGCGAGTACCGCGAGGTAAAGAACAACGCCGTGTCTGACTTAATGGAGCCCGGTTCTACTTTTAAGACCGCGTCCATCATGGTGGCACTGGAGGACGGAAAGATTTCGAAGAATGATTTCGTAGACACCGGTAACGGACAGTGGGAGATGCACGGGCGGGTGATGAAGGATCACAACTGGCGGCGTGGCGGTTACGGAAGAATCAGTGTGCCTGAAGTGCTGATGTATTCTTCCAATATCGGGGTCAGCCGCTTGATAGACGACAACTATAAAGACCATCCGGAAAAATTCGTGGACGGGCTGTATCGTGAAGGAGTGGGCATTCCCCTGAATATACCTTTGATGGGAAGCGGAGAGCCGCGGGTGCGCCGCCCGAAGAAGGACGGCAGCAATTGGTCGAAGACGGCCTTGCCGTGGATGAGCATCGGGTATGAGACCCAGATACCGCCGATAGCCACATTGACTTTCTATAATGCCATAGCCAACGGTGGAAAGATGGTACGTCCGCGTTTTGTAAAAGCCGTCCGGAAGAATGGCGAAATCGTGCGCGAATTCCCGGTGGAAGTCATCAAAGAGCGGATATGCTCTCCGAAGACCCTGAACGACATTCAGGAAATACTGGAAATGGTAGTAAGTAAGGGACTGGGCAAGAAAGCCGGATGCAAGGATTTCAAGGTGTCGGGGAAAACCGGTACGGCACAAGTGGCCCAAGGCAAGGGCGGCTATCATGGAGGCCGGATGAAATATCTTATCAGTTTCTGCGGCTATTATCCTTCAGACCGGCCGAAATACAGTTGCATCGTCGCGATACAAAAGTCCGGCCTGCCTGCTTCGGGAGGGGGGCATTGCGGTCCGGTGTTCAGCGAGATTGCCCAAAGCGTCATGGCGAAAGGGGTATATCGCGATGTGTCGGAAGCATCAGATTCGGCTTCCGTCTTCGTCCCGGATGTGTTGGACGGTGACTTGAATGCCACGCGGGCAGTACTGAAAGAACTGGATATTCCTTTTAAACAAGACTGGAGCACGGACAAAGGTGGAAAGAGCGTTTGGGGGAAAGCGGTGAACAGCGGGAATGCCGTGACGTTGCGCGGTGACAATACGCCGATGGAAATCGTACCGGACGTGAAAGGCATGGGGGCAAAAGACGCCGTGTATATGTTGGAGAGCCGGGGATTGAAAGTGAAATTGGAAGGCGTGGGGCGTGTGGTTTCGCAGAGCATCCCGCCGTACGTCAAATATAAGAAAGGGCAAACCATACAGATTAAATTAAAAAGATAAGAGGGAAGCATGATGATGGAGTTGGATATTTTGCTGAAAAGCGTGAGTGTCGTACGGGTCACAGGCGATACCGTACGGAATATTACGGGAATCAATATGGATTCCCGGCTTGTGCAGCCGGGCGATTTGTTTGTCGCCGTCAAAGGGACGCAGGCCGACGGTCACGCTTATATCGGCAAGGCAGTAGAGAAAGGAGCCGTAGCCGTAGTGTGCGAGGCATGGCCGGAGGTGCAGGCCGAGGGAGTGACGTACGTGCAAGTGAAAGACTCCGAAAGTGCGGTGGGACGGTTGGCTACGGTGTTTTACGGTGACCCGACCTCCAAATTGCAACTTGTCGGAGTGACCGGTACGAACGGGAAAACTACGATTGCCACCTTATTATATAATATGTTCCGGGTGTTCGGTTATAAGTGCGGACTTTGTTCCACGGTTTGCAACTATATAGATGACGAGGCTGTCCCGACAGAGCATACCACGCCAGACCCGATTACGTTGAACCGTTTGTTGGGGCGTATGGCAGACGAAGGATGCAAATATGCTTTCATGGAAGTCAGTTCGCATGCCGTGGCCCAGCACCGTATCGCAGGTCTGAAGTTCGCAGGAGGTATTTTTACGAACCTTACGCGCGACCATCTGGATTACCATAAGACATTCGAGAACTACCGCGATGCCAAGAAGGCATTTTTCGACGGTTTGCCCAAGGGGGCTTTTGCCGTGACGAATGTTGACGACCGTAACGGAATGATCATGGTGCAGAACACAAAGGCCGTCGTGAAGACTTATTCTTTGCGTGCGGCTGCCGATTTCAAGGCAAAGGTGTTGGAAGAGTCGTTTGAAGGAATGTGTTTGGATGTCAATGGCAAAGAGGTGAGTGTCCCTTTCATAGGCCGTTTCAATGTGTCCAACTTGTTAGCTGTGTACGCTGCAGCCGTTTGTATGGGGCGCGGGGCTGAGGACGTTTTGGTAGCCCTTAGTACATTGCGCCCGGTGAACGGACGTTTCGAGACGATTCGTTCTCGGGAGGGAGTGACAGCCATTGTCGATTACGCCCATACGCCGGATGCGTTGGTCAATGTGTTGTCGACCGTGAACGAGATACTGAAACGGCGCGGCGAAGTCATTACGGTCTGCGGTGCCGGAGGCAACCGTGACAAGGGTAAGCGTCCGATTATGGCGCAGGAAGCGGTGAAAAACAGCGACAGGGTAATCATTACCAGTGACAATCCGCGTTTCGAAGAGCCGCAGGAAATTATCAACGATATGCTGGCCGGACTGGACAAGGAGCAAATGCGCAAGGTAATCTCCATTGTCGACCGTAAGGAGGCCATCCGTACGGCCTGCATGATGGCACGTCCCGGCGATGTGGTGTTGGTGGCCGGGAAGGGGCATGAAGATTACCAGGAGGTGAAAGGCGTGAAGCATCATTTTGACGACCATGAGGTAATAAAAGGAGTATTTGGCATTTAACCGTTGCGCGCATGTTGTATTATTTGTTTCGATTTTTAGGAGAGTACGGGATTCCCGGTTCGCACATGTGGACCTACATCTCTTTCCGGGCTTTGCTGACCTTGATTCTGTCGTTGGTCATTTCCGTCTGGTTCGGGGAATACTTCATCAAATGGATGAAACGCCACAACGTGAGTGAGGCGCAACGCGATGCTTCCATAGATCCCTATGGTGTGGAGAAGAAGGGTGTGCCCACGATGGGCGGTGTCATTATCATTGTGTCCATCATTATCCCCTGTTTGCTTTTCGGGCGTTTGCGTAACATCTATATGATACTGATGCTGATTACGACTGTGTGGTTGGGCGTTTTGGGGTTTGCGGACGACTATATCAAGATGAAAGTAAGCAAGGATGGTTTGCGCCCCATTTACAAGTTGGCGGGACAGACCCTTTTGGGACTTTTTGTCGGCCTGACATTGTGGCTTAGTCCCGACGCAGTGATCCGGGAGAATGTTTCGACACAGCGCTTGGGCAATACAGAAGTCGTTGTGCACAAAAGCGAGAAAGTGAAATCGACTATTACCACGATTCCGTTCGTGAAGGACAACAATTTGGATTATGCCGAGATGATGAGCTTTTGCGGAAAATACAAGACGGCTGCCGGGTGGTTCTTGTTTGTGGTCATGACGACCTTGGTCGTGGTAGCCGTGTCCAACGGGTCGAACCTGAACGACGGCATGGACGGCATGGCGGCGGGCAATTCGGCTATTATCGGTGTGGCGTTGGGCGTATTGGCCTACGTGTCCAGTCATATAGCCTTTGCCAGTTATCTGAATATCATGTATATACCCGGTTCGGAGGAACTGGTCATCTTCATCTGTGCTTTTGTCGGGGCATTGGTCGGTTTCTTGTGGTATAACGCCTATCCTGCCCAGATATTCATGGGGGATACGGGCAGTTTGTCCATTGGAGGCATCATTGCCGTGACGGCCATCATCATACATAAAGAATTGCTTATCCCCTTGATGTGTTTCGTGTTCCTGATGGAGAGCCTGAGCGTGATTCTGCAAGTGAACTATGCGAAATGGGGGAACCGGAAAGGACTGAAGTTAAGAGTGTTCAAGCGAGCCCCGATCCATGATACTTTCCGGGTGCGCCCGGGGCAGTTGGCTCCGGACGTGAAAGTGCTGTGCAACTGGCCTAAAGGATGTTGGTTAGAGTCGAAAGTTACGGTCCGTTTTTGGATTATCACGATCATCTTGGCGGCCATGACGATTATAACGTTAAAAATTAGATAAGGAAGAAGCTATGGGGAAAAGAATGGTAATATTGGGAGCGGCCGAAAGCGGCGTGGGTGCTGCAGTGCTGGCTCAGAAAAAAGGCTTTGATGTCTTTGTTTCCGATATGGGAAAAATCAAACCTCATTATGTAGACATGTTGGACCGTTACGAGATTGCGTGGGAAGACGGCGGCCATACGGAAGAACTGGTCCTGAATGCGGACGAGGTGATAAAAAGCCCGGGCATACCGGAAGATGCCCCGATGGTGTTGAAGGTGAAAGCCGCCGGTATTCCCATTATCTCGGAAATAGAATTTGCCGGACGCTATACGCACGCCAAGATGATTTGTATTACGGGCAGCAACGGCAAGACCACTACTACGTCCTTGATTTATCATATCTTCAAGAAAGCGGGTTACAACGTCGGGTTGGCCGGAAATATCGGCCAAAGCCTGGCCCTGCAGGTAGCCGAGAAAGATTATGACTACTATGTGATAGAACTGAGCAGTTTCCAGTTGGACAACATGTACCGTTTCCGGGCCAGCATTGCCGTATTGCTCAACATCACGCCCGACCATCTGGACCGTTACGACCATTGCATGCAGAATTATGTGGATGCCAAAATGCGCATCTTGCAGAACCAGGAAGAGACGGATGCCTTCGTTTATTGGAATGACGACCCGATTATCCGGAAAGAATTGGAGAAATACCAAATCAAGGCCAAGAAGTGTCCGTTCTCCATCTTGAAGAAAGAAGGGATGATAGGTTATCTGGCCGACGGGCAATATGTGATAGAATACCCCACGCCGTTCAACATGGAACAGGAGTCATTGGCTTTGACCGGGAAGCACAATATGTATAACTCTTTGGCGGCAGGCATCACGGCCGACATTGCCGGGGTGAAGAACGAGGTGATTCGTCAGAGCCTGAGTGATTTTGAAGGCGTGGAACACCGCTTGGAGAAAGTGGTGCGTGTGCGTGGCGTGGATTATATCAACGATTCCAAGGCCACCAACGTGGATGCCTGTTGGTACGCATTGGAGAGCATGAAAACGCCCACGGTATTGATTTTGGGAGGAAAAGACAAAGGGAATGATTATGAGGCCATAGCCGAACTGGTGCGGAAAAAATGTGTGGGACTGGTGTTCCTTGGGGCAGACAACGGGAAACTGCATGCCTTTTTCGATTCATTCGGTATTCCCATTGCCGACACCCATAGCATGAAAGACTGCGTGGAGGCATGTTACAGAATGGCCCGTCCCGGCGATACCGTATTGTTGAGCCCTTGTTGTGCCAGCTTCGATTTGTTCAAGAACATGGAAGACCGTGGCGAACAGTTCAAATCATTGGTAAGGGCGTTGTAAAGTAAGGGAGCGAAAGGATGGTCACACCTGTAAAAGTTTTAAAGAAGTGGAGCCTGTTCGAAGGTGACAAGGTCATTTGGATGATTTTGTTCTTCCTCGGCATGATATCCATCATAGAAGTGTATAGCGCTTCCAGCAATATGAGTTACAAGACGGGATATTATTGGAAGCCGATTCTGCAACATGCCTCATATTTCGTCGTGGGCGTGTTGGCCACGATCTTGGTGCACAAGATACCGTGCCGTTATTTTAAGTTGATACCTTTGGCCGGCATACCGTTGTCCGTATTCTTGCTTGGAATAGCCATGTTTACCACGAAAGTGAACAATGCGAGCCGTTGGCTTGAGGTGGGCGGTATCGGTTTCCAGCCTTCCGAGATAGCCAAAGGCGTGTTGATTGCCACGACGGCCATGATTCTTTCGAGCATGCGCGACGAGGCCGGGGCGCAACGTCGTGCGTTCAAGTGGATTATGGGCGTGTCGGTCGTAATCTGTTTGTTGATTGTGCCCGAAAACTTCTCTACAGCCGCCATGACTTTTCTGGTCATTCTGGTGATGATGTTCATAGGCGGGATACCTTGGAAACAGTTAGGCACCTTATTGGGGATTATCGTTATTGCTGGAGCCAGTTTGTTTTCATTTTTGCGTTTTGCACCGGATTCTACGATAGAATCCATGAGCGACTGGCCCGGCCTGCACCGTTTGCCGACGTGGGCCAGTCGTGTGCGTGGGCATGGGAATATACCGGAGAATGCGGCGGACTACGATTTGACTAAGAATCCGCAGGTGACGCATGCCAAGATAGCCATTGCCACGTGTAATGTGATAGGCCGGGGGCCGGGAAATTCCGTGGAACGCGATTTCCTGCCACAGTCGTTTTCCGACTTCATTTATGCCATCGTCATAGAGGAACTCGGATTGGGCGGTGGTGCCTTCGTCATGTTCCTGTATATCGTGTTGCTCTTCCGGTCGGCCAGGATAGCCAGCCGGTGCGAGCGAAACTTCCCGGCTTTCCTTGTGATGGGGCTATCGCTGATGCTCGTCACGCAAGCCATGATTAATATGGCCGTGGCAGTCGGAGTCTTTCCGGTGACGGGACAACCCTTGCCGTTAATCAGTAAAGGAGGTACGTCCACTTTGATTAATTGTGTGTATATGGGAGTCATTCTGAGCGTAAGCCGTTCGGCCAAGAAAAAGCCTCAGGTAACGGAAGAAACTGAAGATTGAAGAAAGATTCGCATGAGGGGCGGTGATGTTCCCGGGAAGGGAACGGGCTTACCCTTGTGTCATGATTTATGATTCGCCATCCGCAGCTTGCCCTTTGGGTGAGGCCTGCGGATGGTTTTGTTTATAGAAGTCTTGTTTTCAATAATTTATGTCTTGTGAATCACTTGCCGCAGATTGGAAAATTTTTCTCAGGCGAACGAAAAATCATTCGGCTGAGATTGAAAAATCGTTCGGCTGAGAATGATTTGTCATCTTCCGTAAGGGCGTAGAATGACAGGCTGTGAAGGTCTGAAATGTAAGAAATAATTCATTTTCAGAATAAAATAAGGAAGAAAAAAGGGTAGAAATACCGGATTTATTATTATTTTTGCTGATAAAATTCAGTTTCATGAGAGAAGAGTTAAGGATTATCGTGAGCGGAGGAGGAACGGGCGGACATATATTCCCGGCCGTGTCCATTGCGAATGCCATCAAATCGCAGCATCCGGAAGCCGAGATATTGTTCGTCGGAGCCGAAGGGCGGATGGAGATGCAGCGTGTTCCGGCTGCCGGTTATCCTATCAAGGCATTGCCAATTTGCGGTTTCGACCGCAAGCATTTGCTGAAGAATATTGCCGTGCTTTTCAAGATTTGGAAAAGCCGCAGGATGGCGAGGAAGATTATCCGTGATTTCAGGCCGATGGCAGCCGTGGGAGTAGGAGGCTATGCCAGTGGTCCCACGTTGAATATGGCCGAGGCGATGGGAATCCCCACATTGATACAGGAGCAGAACTCGTATGCCGGAGTGACCAATAAGTTGCTGGCCAAGCGGGCCGATAAGATTTGTGTGGCTTACGACGGAATGGAGCGTTTTTTCCCGAAAGAGAAAATCATCCTGACGGGAAACCCTGTCCGTCAAGGTTTGCTGGAGAACACCAAAAGCCGCGAAGAGGCTTTGGCCGACTTCGGCCTGTTGCCGGGGCTGAAAACGGTGCTCCTGATAGGCGGTAGCCTGGGAGCGCGTACTTTGAACGAGAGTGTGCTCGCTAATCTTACGGCCATCTCGGCTTCCGGTGTGCAGTTTATCTGGCAGACGGGAGGTTATTATTTTGCCCATATACAGGAACAGTTGAAACTGAAGGGACAGCCCGACAATCTGTTTGTGACGGATTTCATCGCCAAGATGGAAGACGCATACGCGGCTGCCGATTTGGTTATTTCAAGGGCCGGGGCCAGCAGCATCTCGGAATTGTGCCTGTTGGGTAAGCCGGCCATATTGGTGCCTTCGCCGAACGTGGCCGAGGACCACCAGACTAAAAATGCGTTGGCCCTGGTTGACAAACAGGCCGCGCTTTACGTCAAAGATGCCGAGGCCGTGAACAAATTAATCGGTCTGGCTCTGAATGTCATCCGGGATGCGGACAAGTTGTCCGCATTGAGCCGGAATATCAAAGCCATGGCCTTCACGGACTCTGCCGACCGCATTGCGGAAGAGGTTTGTAAACTCGCTGTGGCATATAGGGACAACCGCGATTAAGCGAGCGCGGAGGCAAGCTCGCTTGCCTCTGCCGAGCGGGAGCGGTTTATTTAAAGGAAGAAGTAGAAGATGGAAATGAACGCGATAAAAGCAGTGTATTTCGTAGGGATAGGCGGAATCGGCATGAGTGCCATCGCCCGTTATTTCCTGCAGAAAGGGCTTTGTGTGGGAGGTTACGACCGCACGCCTTCCGAACTCACGCGGAAGTTGCAGGAAGAGGGTGCCCGGATTCACTATGAAGAGGATGTGGAACAAATCCCTTCCGCCTGTCGGGACAAAGACACTTGCCTGGTGGTTTATACACCGGCCATCCTCGGCGAGCATGCCGAGCTGGCCTATTTCAAGGCGAACGGATTCGAGATAGAGAAACGTGCGCAGGTGTTGGGTACGTTGACGCGTGCCCATAAAGGGCTTTGTGTGGCCGGGACGCATGGGAAAACCACTACATCGTCCATGGCGGCTCATATCCTGCATCAGAGTCACGTGGACTGCAATGCCTTTTTGGGCGGCATCACCAAGAATTACG
>ULXO01018682.1_pt1 | contig 10326 bp, 9 predicted proteins | sample 1961391 | NCBI WGS metagenome assembly ULXO01 (sample SAMEA4835841, study PRJEB28245) | human gut metagenome | biome: gut microbiome; material: fecal sample | place: Denmark | collected 2008 | reverse complement strand
TAATATTTTCAAGTTTTTTTCGTCGCAAAATTCTACATTTTTTGCTTGTTTTTGTCCACTCCATAATATATACTTATATATAATAATTAATTATTTATCCTTATTTTCATATCCAAATTAAAAATAGTAGTAATTTTTAGTTACTACTATTTTCTATTGGATTCTATAATAAATGTTAGAGTGATAAAACCACTTCATCATTTTCTATTATTTTTCTTCACTCTTCTGTTGTCCATCATTTTCTTCTTTTAATGTCTCATATAATTCAACTGATGTTGCTATTTTATATGGATTTACATATACGATATTTAATAATCCAAATGTAAATACCGCTAATATATCCCATAATATAAATGACAAATCTAAAATAAATGCTTTCCATTTGTTTCCTTTCATCATTTCTTTAGATTTTTTGAATGCTTCTTTTTTATCTATCTTTGGGTTTTCGGCTAATAAATATGGTATCATTCTATATTCGTAGATTTTTATAAATCCTCCTACTATAGTTAAAAACCATAATACATTATATATAGTTTTTAAAAGCATAATTTTCGCAACATTGCTCCAACTTTTTCTTCGAAATACTTCTTTTATTTCTCCTAATCTTGTGTTTTCTTGTTTTCTTGCTACTATAAAAAATCTTCTTTCAGCTACAATTAATGGTTCTGCTATTAATATTGCATATAGCATTGCTATTATTGCGGCTATTACATACACTACTCCTAATAGGCTTTGATTTACATAGAATAATTCTATAGCATCCCATATTCTATATACATATTTTTCTGGTTTTGTTAGGCTATTTAGGTTTGCATTTATTGCATTTAATGCTTTTAATTGTCCATCATTTAATGACCTTTTTATATTTTCTATTTTGTCATTTATTTCTTGTGCCCTTACTAATTGAGACTGGTCAACTTTTTCTTTCATTAAAAGATTATTTTCTGTTAATACATAATTTGGTAAAATAGAATCTTCATTTTGCCAAATTCCTGTTATTGAATTTCCAAATTCTCCTGTTAAAATAGTAACTAAAAAGCATATAACCACAGCTGTCCAATAATTTTTCTTAATAGTTACTTTAGCTTTATTTTTTAAATCTTTTCTTTTCCACATTATTGATTCTCCTAATAACTTTCTATCTTTTGATAACATAATTATTATAAACTATCAATATTATTTAAGCAAGTAATTTCTTGCATTCTTTGTAATTTAGCATATTTTTCTACTTTTCCCTTTTTTTATATCTTTTATCTATTACTTTGTTTCAAATCTTTATTTGAATTTTATATTTGTATTCATTTTACCTGCTCTAGTTACTGTATTATAGCCATATTTGTTTTTTAAGTCATCTATTACTTTATCTAAATTTTCTTGTTTTTTATTTTCATTTGTCGAGAATAATGACATTTGCATATTTTCTTTTTCAACTAAATTATCTACTCTTAATCCAATAAGTCTAATTGCCATTGGTTTATGAAACATCTGAACTAATAGTTCTTTTGCTTTTATATAAATTTCTTTTGTTGATGATGTAGGTGCAAGCAACTTTTGTTGGTGTGATTTATCTTCAAAGTCTTTTGTTCTTAATTGCACACTTACTGTATTTGCTAGTAAATTATATTTTCTCAATCTATATGTGACTTGTTCTGCTAATGCTAATAATATTTCTTCTAATTTTTCTATTTCTCTTGCATTTTCTGGTAATGTTATCGAATTTCCAATTCCTTTTGGTTTTTCTTTTTGATAATGTACTTCTGAGTTATCTATTCCATTTGCATATTCCCACATTTGAGTTCCATGCTTTCCAAACTTTTTGCTTATCAATCTTTGGTCACATTTTGCCAATTCTCCTATTGTTTTTATTTGCATATTATACAATTTAGGGACTGTTTTTTTGCCCAACATAAATAATTCAGATACTGGTAATGGCCACATTTTTGTTTTTATTTCATTTTCAAACAATGTGTGTACTCTATCTGGCTTTGTAAAGTCTGATGCCATTTTTGCTAAAAGTTTGTTATGTGCAACACCAACATTAACAGTAAAACCAAGCTCTTCTTTTACTCTTCTATTTATTTCTTTTCCTTTATTTAATAATGTATCTTTCATTAAATATTCTGTCATATCTAAAAAACATTCATCTATGCTAAATCTCTCGATTTTGTCTGTATATTGTAATAATAAATTATATAATTCTTCTGAATATTTTTTATATATTTTGAAATCTGATTGAAATATTTGTATATTAGGGCATTTTATTCTTGCTTGATATATTGTGTCTGCTGTTTTTATTCCACATTCTTTTGCTTTTATACTTTTAGCTAATACTATACCTGACCTTTTAGTTTCATCTCCACCTATTATTGCAGGTATTTCTCTTATATCTACTTTGCTTCCATTTTTTAGCATTTCTACTGCTGTCCAACTTAAAAATGCATTATTAACATCTACGTGTAATATTTGTCTTTCCATAATATCACCGCTTTCATTATAGAATACTTGTTCGTATTTGTCAACTTTTTTTAAGCAAGTTTGTTGTGCAAATTTCAGTGCAATATAATAAAAACTCTGCTAGTTTTTTCTAAGCAGAGCCTTGTATTTTTCTTTTTTGAACTTTATATGTTATTTTTGCAACAAAATTTGATGGTGCTATTTTCGCTCCAAATCTTGCTAGTTTTACATCAATTCCAGGTACTATATAAAACTTACCTTTTTCTAATTTTTTAATTGCATATTTTGCAACCTGCATACTATTAGCCTCTCTTAAGCTAAATTTTACATTTGCAACTTTGTTAAAATTTGTTTCTACTGGTCCTGGACATAATATGCTTATTTGTACTTTTGATTTTTCCTTTTTTAATTCTTCTCTTATTGCCTCTGATAACCTAACAATATAATTTTTTGTAGCATAATATGTTGCCATTAATGGGCCTGGCATAAATCCTGCTATTGATGCTACATTTAATATTTTTCCGCTATTTTTCTTTTTCATTTCTTTTAAATATAACTTAGTTAAAATATGGTATGCAATTACATTTGTTTTTATCATTGAAATATCTTTGTTTAAATCTGTTTCACTAAATCTCCCACAATCTCCAAAACCTGCATTATTAATTAGTATATCAATATCTTTTACTTTATTTGCTAATTCTATGCAATTTTGTTCTTCACTTAAATCCATTTGAATTATTTCAATTTTGTTGGTTGCTTTTTTGCTATTTTTATATGCTTTTTCTATTTTATTATTTTCAATTGTTGGTTCGTTTTGAACTGATTTTTCCAACTCTTTTTTAGTTTGTTCTAGTTTTTCTATATCTCTTGCAACTAATACTAAATTATATCCTTTTTGATTTAGTATTTTTGCCATATCTTTTCCTATTCCAGAAGATGCTCCTGTTATTAAAGCTTTCATAAAAAATTCTTTCCCTTCTTTTAACCAATAATTTTCCCTCCACCTAAAACAATGTCGCCTATGTAAAATACTGCAGATTGACCTGGTGTAATTCTAGCCACTGGTTCTTCAAAAGTTACTTTTATTGTGTTCTTATCTTGCATTTCTATTGTTGCATTTTCTTCTTTGCTTGAATATCTAGTTTTTACTGATACTTTCATTGGTTCTTTTATTTCGTCTACTAATAATAAATTTATATCATTTACTAGCATTTCTGTTTTATATATATCAGCTTTTGTTCCAACAATTAGTTCATTTTTTGCTTTATTAAATCCTACTACAAAAAGTGGTTCTTTATAGCTTATTCCAAGTCCTTTTCTTTGACCTATAGTGTAATGATATAAACCTTTATGTTTTCCCAATATTTTTCCATCTCTTGTAACAATATTTCCTTCTTTAGGTTTTAGAGTCGAATTTGTTTCTAAAAATTTTGCATAATTACCATCTGGAACAAAGCATATATCTTCACTGTCTGGCTTGTTTGCAACTTTTAAATTGTTTTCTCTTGCTATTTCTCTTATTTCATCTTTGCTTTCAAAATTAGCAAGTGGAAAAACTACATGGCTTATTAAATCTTTAGGAATATTCCATAATACATAACTTTGGTCTTTTTTCCCTGCATTTGATTTTTTTAATACCCATCTTCTATATTCTTCACTATATTCTGTTTTTGCATAATGACCTGTTGCTATATATTCACATCCTAGTTCTTTTGCTTTTTCCCACATATATCCAAACTTCATATATTTATTACATTCAATACAAGGGTTTGGGGTTTTACAATTTGCATAACAATTTATAAAATCTTTTATAACATATTTTGCAAATTGTGGCTTACAATCATCTGTAAAGTGTGGCATTCCTATTGAATTACACACATTTTTTGCATCTATATATGTATTTATATTACAGCAACTACTTCCTGCAAATAGTTCTAATGTTATTCCTATTGGTTCATATCCTTGCTGTTTTAAAAGCAATGCAGATACTGAGCTGTCAACTCCTCCACTCATTCCTAATAATACTTTTTTATTTTCCATTTATTGGCCCTCTCTTAACTTCATATCTTTAGTTGGAAAAGAATTAAATTTTGGCAAGGAAAGTTTTATTTAAAAGGCAAAGGCGCATACACTTGTATGTAACTGCGTTTTAAATAAAATTTGACGTAGCCAAAATTATAATTATTTTTCAACTCTATTATTCTTGTCTAAAATATCCTCCATAGTATGCCAAGCAAGCAACGCACACTTCACCCTAGCTGGCATATTTGCAATATTTCTAAAAGCAATTGCATCTTCTAATTTTTCTAATTCTTTTTCATCTGTTATTTCCCTTTTTATCATTTCTATAAAAGTTTCTATTATCTCTTTCGCTTGTTCAATTGTTTTTCCTCTTAGAGTATCAATCATAATAGAAGTAGATGCTTGGGAAATAGCACAGCCGTGACCAGTAAATGCCATATCTTCTATTACATCTCCATCTAGTTTTAATTCTATTGATATTTCGTCTCCACAATTAGGATTATGCCCTAATTCGCAATAATCTGCATCATCTAGCTTTTTCTTGTTATATGAATTCATACTATGTTCCATGATTAAATCATTATATACCTCTTCTAAATTATCCATTTTGAATTCCTCTCTCTATTTATTTAGTATTAACTTACAGATATAATTTTACATGAAATGACGAATGTGCACGAAAAAGCTTTAAAAATTCTTATGTAATTTTATGGAAAGAGTTCCTTTTTAATGGAAGGGTGCCCTAAAATAAATTAGAATTTTTTAAGCTTTGCAGTAATCCGAGGAATGTAATAAAAAATTTATATCTGTACGTTGCAACAACTGTGAAATGATTTTTTGCTCCGACCCCAAAATCATTTTATGAACTTTTTGAACATATCATAAGCCTTATCCAAACCATGCACAAGTTTATCTATATCTTCTTTTGTATTATAAAAATACAAACTAGCTCTACAAGTTGAATCTATTCCTAAAGACCTCAATAATGGTTGTGCACAATGATTTCCAGACCTTACATACACATTTTCTGTATCTAATATTGAAGCTACATCATGTGGGTGCACACCTTTTATATTAAATGAAAATACTGAAGAATGATTTCCCTTGTTTGGTGTTAAATACAAGTCCAAATAATCCAATTTTGATAATTTTTCTCTTGCATATTCTGTTAGTTCTTTTTCCACTTCCGCAATTTTATCATAACCAATTTCATTTATATAATCTATTGCTGCACCTAAACCTATTACACCTTCTACATTTTGTGTTCCTGCTTCAAATTTATTTGGTAATGGTGCAAATGTTGTTTTTTGTTCATACACGTATTCTATCATATCTCCACCCATTAAAAACGGCTTCATTTTTTGTAATAATTCTTTTTTCCCATATAATACGCCTATTCCTAAAGGTGCTAACATTTTATGTCCTGAAAATACTAAAAAGTCTGCATCTAAGTCTTGTACATCTATTTTCATATGTGGAATACTTTGTGATGCATCAACTATTACTATTGCTCCTTTTTTATGTGCATATTTTATTATTTCTTTTACAGGATTTATAGTTCCTAAAACATTTGATATATGTGTAATTCCAACAATTTTGGTTTTGTCTGTAATTTTACTTTCAATTTCTTCTTTTGATATTTCAAAATTATCATTTATATACATATATTTTAATGTACTTCCTGTTTTGTTAGTTACATATTGCCAAGGAACCAAATTAGAATGATGTTCCATTATTGAGATTACAACTTCATCTTCTTTTTCTAGGTTATCTAATCCATATGAATATGCTAATAAATTTAAGCTTTCAGTTGCATTTTTAGAAAATATTATTTCTTCTGGATAACGTGCATTTATAAATTTTGCTATTTTCCCTCTTGTACTTTCATATGCTTCTGTTGCCTCTATACTTAAGCTATATGCACCTCTGTGTGGATTAGCATTTTCATGTTCATAAAAACTTTCAACTGCGTCTAATACTTTTTTTGGTTTTTGTGTTGTTGCTCCACTGTCTAAATAAGCCATATCTCTATTTTTTAAAATTGGAAAATCTTCTTTTCTCATTAATCTAATCTCCTATCTATTTCTTCTATAATTTCTTGTTTTAGTTTTTCGTCATTTACTTTTTCTATTAAATCATAGAATTTAGCTTTTACTATTAATTTTATAGCCTCATTTCTACTAAGACCTCTACTCATAATGTAAAATAATTCTTTTTCATCTGCTTTACCTGAAGATGTACTATGTTCTCCATCAACATCTTCTTCTGTACATAATAACATTGGTAAAGCAAGTGATTTAGCTTTATCTGATAATAACATACAAGCTTCGTTTTCGGTTCCTTTAGCTTTTTTTGAGCCTTTTTTGAAATCAATTGTTCCTTTAAAATTTTTCTTACTTTCGTCTTTTAAGGCTCCTTGTAATTCCATATTCATTTTAGTTTTTGGCCCTCTTAATTCAGCTATATAATTAATATCTTTTACTTGGTCTTTAGCTCCTAAATATACTGTATTTATTTCGTTTTCTGCTTTTTCTCCAATTAAATTTGAATAATAATTTGTAACACTATATTTTCCGCCAAAATCCATTACTGTATAATGCACATTTGCACTATTTTTTATTTCATTTTCTACAGCTTCTAAATGGGTACTAGCTATATTTAAGAAATTTACAATTGTCACATTTACATTTGCATTATCATTTGCTATTACTTTTATTTTTCCATTATGATAACATTCTTTTTCTGTATTTGTTCTATATTCAATTATAATATTTGCATCTTCTTTTAAATTAAATTCTATATTATTTATTAAATATTTATTTTGTTCGTCAAATGTATATATAATTTTAATATTTTCTTTTTTATCTGTTTTTATACTAATTTTATTATTTGTTAATTTTGTAATTTCCGCTTCTTGTTCTTCACCAATTCCATAAGTAAATGGTAGGTTTTCCACAGTTTCCTCACAATTTGTGGATTGTGTAGTAATTTGCACATTTTGAAATTCATTTATTTTTTCTGGAATTTCTGGAGCATTTATTGTAATATTATTTATTTTAAAATTTCTTGATGTTCTTATTGGTGTTTCATTTATTTTTATTGTATTCATTATCCTATGCTCCCTTCTAATTCTAGATTTATTAAATTATTCATTTCTACTGCATATTCTACAGGTAATTCTTTTGATATTGGATATGCAAATCCTCTTACTATCATTGCTTTTGCGTCTTCTTCTGATAATCCTCTTGACATTAAATAAAATATTTCTTTGTCACTTATTTTTCCTATTTTAGCCTCATGTGAAAATTCAACTTCGTCTGTTTTTATGTCATTTACTGGTATTGTATCTGACCTTGATATATCGTCTAACATTAACGATTCACAACTTACACTACATTTTGAATTTTTTGCATTTTCATTTATACGTACTAAAGCTCTATATGTACAAGCTCCTCCATCTTTTGAAATTGATTTTGAATTTACAACTGATGATGTGTTTGGTGCATTATGAATTACTTTGAAACCTGTATCTAAGTTTTGATTTCCTCCCGCAAATGTTATTCCAGTGTATTCTGTTTTAGCTCCTTCTCCATTTAATATGCTCATTGGATATAACATTGATACTTTTGAACCAAATGAACCTGTAACCCAATCAACTTGACCATTTTTTCCTACTATAGCTTTTTTTGTATTTAAGTTCATCATATTTTTAGACCAGTTTTCTATTGTTGAATATCTTAAATATGCGTCATCTCCAACATATAGTTCAACACATCCTGCATGTAAGTTTACTTTATTATATTTTGGTGCTGAACATCCTTCTATAAAGTGAAGTTTTGCTCCTTTTTCTACTATAATCATTGTATGTTCAAATTGACCAGATTCTGGTGAATTTAGTCTAAAATATGATTGTAATGGAATTCCTACATCTACCCCTTCTGGAACATATACAAATGAGCCTCCTGACCATACAGCTGCATGTAATGCAACAAATTTATGGTCTGTTATTGGAACACATTTCATAAAATGTGTTTTCACTATTTCTGGGTATTCTCTTACAGCTGTTTCCATATCTGTGTATATTACGCCTTTTTTCTTTAAGTCTTCTTTCATACTATGGTAAACAACTTCTGAGTCATATTGTGCACCAACACCTGCTAAAGATTTCTTTTCAGCTTCTGGAATTCCTAGTTTGTCAAATGTATCTTTTATTTCTTCTGGTACATCTTCCCAATTGTGGTTTAGTTTTGTTTTTGGTCTTACATATGTTGCAATTTCCTCCATATTTAATTCTGATAAATCTGGTCCCCAAGTTGGTAATTCTAATTTCTCATATGCTTCTAATGCTTTTAGTCTAATTTCTCTCATCCAATCTGGATCATTTTTTTGTTTTGATATTTCCTCTACTATTTCTCTATTTAATCCTTTTTCCATTTTGAAGTCATAGTCATCTTTGTTTTTTATATCATATATATTTCTGTTGACATCTTCTATTTGAGTTTTTGCCATTATATATAAACTCCTTGTTTAACATATTTAGGTTTTGTCTGGTTCCTATAAACCCTTTACTAATTTTGCTGTTGCCATAATTTTTTCTGTTATTTTTTTACATTATTGTATTTTTTATTATCCTAATTTTTTATATTTTTCATATCCGTTTTCTTCGATTTCTTTTGCTAGGCTTGCATCACCTGTTTTAACGATTTTTCCATTTACTAAAATGTGCACATAATCTACTTTTAAATTCTCTAAAATACGTGTATTATGTGTGATTATCATTACTGAATTTTCTTCGTTATGATACATTTGTATTCCTTTTGATACAGTTCTTATTGCATCTACATCAAGTCCTGAGTCTGTTTCGTCTAATATTGCAAGTTTTGGCTTTAATACAAGCATTTGTAAAATCTCATTTTTCTTTTTTTCTCCACCAGAAAATCCTACATTTAAGTTTCTTTGTATCAAATGTGGGTTCATGTTTAATTCTTCTACGTCTTTTTCTATTTCTTTTTTTAATTCAAAAACTTTTACTGGTTTTCCTGTTATTTTATTTTTTGCATATTTTAAGAAATTCATTGTTGAAATTCCTGGTATTTCTTCTGGTGATTGAAATGACATAAATACACCTTTTTGTGCAATTTTATGTGTTGGTGTTTTGGTTATATCTTCACCTTCAAATTCAACATTTCCCTCTATTTTTTTGTATTCTGGATTGTTCAATATAACATTTGCAAGTGTTGATTTTCCAGCTCCATTAGGTCCCATTATAACATGTGTTTCACCTTTTTTTATTTCTAAGTTTAGTCCTTTTAATATCTCTTTTTCTCCTGCATTTACATATAAATCATTTATTTTTAATAATGTTTCCATTTTAAAATTCATTCCTTTCTTGCTTTTTATAAAGACCTCTATAATAATAAAATTTTATTTACTTTTATCTATTGTTCTTTTTTTATAAAATCTGCTAAAGTAATACTATCTATATAATCATTAATTACTTTGTCTAGTCCTTCCCAGAAAAATAGTGTTTTACAGTCTCCTTTTTTGTTACATTCACCATCTTCTGATAAACACATTATTGGTGCTAAATCTCCTTCTGATGCTCGTAATATATCTCCTATTGTATATTGTTCTGGTTTTCTTGCTAATTTATATCCTCCATTATTTCCTCTGGCAGTTTTTAAATCTCCTGCTTTGTTTAATAATGCTACTATTTGTTCTGCATATTTGGTAGATATTCCTTGTCTTTTGGATATATCTTTTAAGGAAATAAAATTTCCATCATTGTTTTCTGCAAGGTCTATCATTACTCTTAATGCATATCTTCCTTTTGTGGATATTTTCATAATA
>ULXO01037961.1_pt1 | contig 10333 bp, 3 predicted proteins | sample 1961391 | NCBI WGS metagenome assembly ULXO01 (sample SAMEA4835841, study PRJEB28245) | human gut metagenome | biome: gut microbiome; material: fecal sample | place: Denmark | collected 2008 | reverse complement strand
ACCCGTTGGTTCTTCAACAACGACGACTTGATAAAGAAGACTCCCGACTATCATATCACGATTAATATGGCCTCTGTCCGTTGTGACGGACTGGAGAGTGCCGCCAGTTTTGCTGATGCCTACAATTTCTATCCGACGGATGGAATGACGTTGTTCCAGCGCAGCGGCGATGAGTATTTCCGGATTATGGGCGGTTGGGATGTCACCGCTTCCCCGGGTGTGACTGCACGCGAAGGCATGGACAAGCTGGTTCCCGTAGAGAATTGGCGTGGTTATTGCAGCAGGAGTAATTTTGCTGCCGGTGCTACGGATGGCGGGAGTAATGCCGTTGCAGGATATATCTTCGAAAAGATGAACGCTTCTGCGAAAGAGGGTGTGAACGACAAGGGGAACAGTGAGGGCTTGAACGAGGTTCTTTATGGCTTCAAGGCATATAAGTCTTATTTCATTCTGGGAGATTACATGGTAGCTTTGGGTGCGGGCGTAACCAATAAGCGTCCTGAACTGGATGGGGAGATTCGTACCACCATCGACCAGACGGCTTGGACGGATGAAGTTTTCTCGATGAAAAGGGGAAAAATGGAGCTTGTCGCTTCCGGTACTCACTCGCTTTTGTCGGCAGATGGTACTCCCCTCTGGCTGGTGCAGAAAGGTAAGTTTGCCTATCGGATACTTCCTGAGTATACCCGTGAAGCATTTGTTACTTGCGAGACTCGTCCCACAGATTGGGTGAAGCGGAACAAGGTGAATGAAAAGAAACAAGGCTTGCCCTCAGAAGCCAGAATCCTCCGTCTGTGGGCAAATCATGGACAGCGTCCGGTTGATGATACCTATGGCTATGTGGTTTATGCAGGCCGGCAGATGCCGTCGGATGAACTGCCGTTCCGGGTATTGCAGAACGATACCCTGGTGCAGGCGGTCTGCTCTATGGATGGAAAGGTGGTGGAAGCTGTCTTGTATCCCGGCAATAAAGGTTTGCAGGCAGAAGGTTTGTCTCTTTCCGCTTCTGCCCCGTGTGCGGTGCTGATAAGGGAAGAAGCAGGGGAGATTGTGGTTTCTGTCACCGATGCTTGCATGAATGCGGCTCTGAAAGGGATTCGGATTGTTCTCAATGGAAGGGAAATCAAAGTACCTATGCCGCAGGGGATGCTTTGTGGAAAACCGGCGGTAATACGTGTGGATAGAATGACAAATCAATGATATAGATTATGAAAAAGATTCTTTTATTAATTATTTTCTGGGCTTGCATCGGTGTACTGCAAGCACAAGAACACTTTTCTGCTGCCAGTTTTTATCCGGTGCCCAATTCCGGCCGCGAGGTATTGGACTTTAATCCCGGATGGCGTTTTCATCGGGGGGATATTCCTTTAAAAGCTGATCCTTTGCAACTGGATGACAGCAAGTGGGAGCTGGTAAACCTACCGCATACCGTACAGCTGGTTCCTTCCGAGGCGAGCGGTTCTCGCAATTATCAGGGGCCGGCCTGGTATTCCAAGCGTTTCACTGTCGATACTCGGTATCAAGGTAAGCGGTTGTCCCTCTATTTTGAGGCGGTTATGGGTAAAAGCAGCTTTTATATCAATGGTTACAAGGTAAAGGAGCACTTCGGTGGTTTTCTCCCGGTGAGTATAGATTTGACTGCTGTTGGTGTGCGTCCAGGTGATGAGGTAACCGTTGCCGTATGTGCTGATAACAGTGATGACCCTTCTTTCCCGCCGGGGCGCAAACAGTATACGATGGATTTTTGTGTATTTGGTGGCATCTACCGTGATTGTTATCTTATCTGTACCGGTGACGTGCATGTAAGCGATGCCAATGAGGCTGGCCAGGTGGCTGGGGGAGGCGTGTTTGTCAGCTATGAGGATGTGTCGGACCAAAAGGCTCGGGTGAATGTCAAGACTCATATCGTCAATGATAGAGAGAGTGGTTGCCGGGTGGTAGTGGAGTCAACCCTGCTGGATGCTGTTGGCAAGCAGGTGGCCAGTACAAGGAAAAGTCTCAGCTTGTCTGCCGGAAGTGATGGACACGTCATGCAGCAGCTCACTGTCAGAAATCCGTCTTTGTGGCATCCCGATACTCCGAATCTGTATCGGCTCCGCACCTCTGTCTATCTTAACGGCAAGCTGTGCGACGCTGTTGTTTCCCGTATCGGTATCCGAAGCATTGAGTTTCGCGGTGCCGACGGTCTCTATATCAACGGTAAGCCGTTCGGAGACAAGCTGATGGGGGTAAACCGCCATCAGGACTATGCTTATATCGGGAATGCCGTACCCAACAACCTGCATTGGCTGGACGTGAAGAAAATGCGTGATGCTGGTTTCCGGATTATACGCTCGGCACACTATCCCCAAGACCCTGCATTTATGGATGCCTGCGATGAACTGGGCATGTTCATTATTGTAGCCACTCCCGGCTGGCAGTACTGGAATCCGGAACCGGTGTTTGAAGAACGTATCCTTTCCGACATCCGTAATATGGTCCGTCGAGACCGTAATCATCCGTCTGTCCTTCTGTGGGAACCGGTACTTAATGAGACGGCTTTTCCGGAGTCTTTCGCACAGAATGCCTATCGGGCTACTCATGAAGAGTATCCGGCTCCGGGTTGCTATGCTGCCATTGATGACAAGAGCAAAGGAGCAATGGGATATGATGTAGTTTATACAGCCCCCAAGAACGAGGCGTTTTACCGGAATGCAGGCAAATCCTGCTTTACCCGGGAGTATGGTGACTGTGTGGATGACTGGAATTCCCACAATTCTTACAGCCGTGTGGCACGTGAATGGGGTGAAGAGCCACAGATTCGCCAGGCCCAGCACTATGCCCGCAAGGATTATGGCGGCTCTCTTACGGTTGATCAGTTCTACAAATCTCCTCGGGGGCATATAGGAGGTGCCTTGTGGCATTCGTTTGACCACCAGCGTGGTTATCATCCTGACCCTTTCTGGGGAGGACTGATGGATATGTTCCGTCAGCCAAAGTATTCCTATTACATGATGATGAGCCAGCGTGATCCGCACCTGCACTTGGAGCAGGCTGATAGTGGGCCGATGGTGTATATAGCTAATGCCATGACTCCTTTTTCCCCCGAGGATATAGTGGTTTATACCAACTGTGATAGTGTACGTGTCATTGTGAACGAAAAAGACACCCTTGTGCAAGTGCCGTTGCTGGAGGAGAAGGGGATTCGTCATCCTCCCGTTGTTTTTAAGGGTGCTTATAGCTTTGTGGATGTCCGGGCACTTCATCGGGCCGGGAAACCGGAACAATGTAGTATTGTGGCTGAGGGATTCCTGGATGGCAAGATTGTTGCTAGGACCAAGAATATGCCTTCCAAACGTAATGAACAGCTTGTACTGACTGTTGATTCTGGACTGCCCCTGCGTGCCAATGGTTCGGATATGGTCACGGTGATTGCTTCCATTACCGATAAGGATGGCTATGTAAAGCGCCTTTCTCAAGAAACCGTTATTTTTGAGGTGGAAGGAGAAGGAGAGTTGGTCGGTGGAAGAGAGGTAGAAGCCAATCCCCGTGTCAGTCGTTGGGGGACTGCACCTGCACTGATCCGTACAACAACGAAAGCAGGTACTATCAAAATAAAAGCACGTCTTTTGCATCCAGGTATACAGTTCCATCCCCAGGCAGTGATTGAAATAGCTACTTTGCCTGCGGAACGTGTAGCCTTGTATAGAGAGCTTCCGGTTCCGCAAAAGACGGAAATCTTTGGAAAAACTGAAGTCGGAGAGATTGACTTCAATGAAATAGAGCGCCTTGCCAGGGAAGAGCAGGAACGTATCAATGAAATGAAGCAGGTGGAACAGCAGCAACGCCACTTTGAAAGTACGGAAAAGAAATAGCATTTACTGGTATTTTTGTTTCTACACAAAAAAATAAAAACATCTGTCACGCTATCACGCAAAGGAGTATATATGTGATTATAAATTTATTAGGGTGTGATAGGTGTTTTTTCATACCTATCTATCACGCTCTAATGAGAGTATTGGAAATAGAGTGATATCGTTGTTTTATCTATTAGGGATAGTCTTATATTGTTAGTTTTCAGCATGAAGCTTTTAGTTTCCAGCTGGATGTCTTTTCCCTGATTTAGTTGGATGTTGTTTGGGTAGTATTACATTGTATTGATAAATAAAAGGGAGGAACCTCACGGCCCCTCCCTTTCGTACATATCAAATTGATTAAGGTCTATTTGATTTCTTGATAAATAAGGTTAGAAGTTTTGTGTTATTACGTTTTTATCAGTATTAGTAGCCTGCATTATTAGTCCACTGTGTCAGACGGATTTGCTGATAAGGTATGGGGAAGTAATAATGGTTGTTGCTTTGGAAAAGCGAACCATTCCAAGTCTCGGCTCTAACTTCACTTACCTTTTCCAGACGAACAAGTTCGAACCAACGTTTCATTTCTGCAAAGAATTCCCAACCGCGTTCGTTGAATACAGCTGTTGTGAAAGCTGTAGGATCAGTAGTTGTGGTCAGCTGGTCTTGTGCATAACCGGCACGTTTCTGTACTTTCTGAATGGCATCCAAAGCTTGTGCGTTTACACTGTTTGTGGCACGGGTGGAAGCTTCTGCGTACATCAGCAGGACATCGGCGTAACGGTAGATACAAGTGATACCATTAGCTTGGGCACTCTTACCGGGTGCGCCGTTGTCATAGTCATAATACTTGGAAATGGCGGGAAGCTTATCGGCACTTTCTTTATAAGTGACATGACCGTTTTTAGTTTCCCATTCTGTCATATAATTCCACTCTTTACGTGCATCATCCGGATAATTTAGAAAGAAGCTTTCGTTTGCATAGTAGTCAGACCAACCGGCATTGGGGGCAAAATCGCTGGGGTAGTAAGACTTTCCATAGTTACTTGCCGTCTTCATCTTCGCATTATGGTGGATGGCAAACATTACTTCATTGGGTTGTGCTTTATTGGCTTCTTTCCACAATTCTGCATATTCTTCGGTCAGGTACAAACCAGAGTTGTCTATGATGTCTTTAGCTGCAGCCGCTGCCAGTGAGTAATACTCTTGTCCTCTTTTCAAAGGCCAACCGGCCATTGTCATGTAAGCGTCTGCCAGACAAGCTTCGGCTGCCCATTTGGAAGGAGTAGAGCTGAAGCCGCTGCGACTTTTTGCCGGTAATATTTCTACTGCTTTTTTCAAGCTAGGAATAATCGCTTGATCATAGATTTCTGCAACAGCAGTTCTCGGCATGTACGTTGAAGCGTCTGTTTCTGCTAGAATTAGGGGTACATCACCATACATGCGTACCAAATAAAAATAAGAAAGTCCACGGAGGAAGTAAGCTTCTCCTAATACTTCTTCAAACTTCTTGGCTTGGTCTGCATTTTCCGGTAATACCGTCTTATTAATAAGTGTATTGGAGTGGTTGATAACGGCAAAAAATAGTGACCAAGTAGTATCGAAATCTGCAGTGTTGGCTGTGATATTGGGAGATAGTCTATAGTAATTGGCCAATTCATTACTTGCTTTTGCCGCACGATAAGTAATATCATCTGCACATACATTTATGCGTTGTAAACGGCAGTTAAAACCATAGTTCCCATTCCATAAATCGTTATAAAGTCCTGTTGCAGCTTGTTGAAGACCTGTTAGGTCCATGCTGGCAATGTAATCTTCATCAGTAATGAAAGACTGTGGCTCTTGGGTCAGGTCTACACAAGAAGTTGTCAGGAACATACTGCAGGCTATTGTTGCTATATATGCTAATTTTTTCATATTATTCTTGTTTAAAAGGTAAATCATTAGAATGCAAAATTTAAACCAATCAGATAATTACGGCTGTTAGGATATGAGCCCCAATCAACACCTTGTATCAGTGGGCTTCCCATTGTTGCTTCAGGATCCAGACCGGAATAGTTGGTGATATGGAACGGATTCTGGATGGAAACATAAAGTCGGAGATTGCTGATACCAAGTGATTTGCAGGCTAATTCGGGCAAAGTGTAACCCAAGGTGATACTTTTCATCTTGATAAAGCTTCCATTTTCTACAAAACGACTGCTGAATACTTTGTTTTCTGTGCCTCCTTGTACGAAACCCGGTACATCTGTATTTGTATTGGTTGGCGTCCAACGGTTCAAGAAGTCACGCATTGGAGTTACTGCAGCCATGTTCTGACCGGAAACTGTATTGAATCCCATTTGATGAGTTGCATTGTATATATCAAAGCCATGGAAACCTACCATAAAGAATGAGAAATCAAAATTCTTGTAATTGAAGCTATTGTTCCAACCCCAGTTAAATGTCGGTTGACCACAGCCGATGATACCTTGGTCTGCATCATTCAGTACTCCGTCTTTATTGGTATCTACATATTTAGAGTTACCAGCTACGACTTTATAGACTTCACCGTTTGTTTTGCCATTTGTTTGACCGTTGGCGTCTACGAATGGAGCGTTCACTTCATCTTCCTGCCAGATACCTCCGAAAGTATATCCCCAGAATGTACCTAATTTTTCACCTTCAATCATCTGGAATAATTGATTTTGGAAACTTCCGGCTTGCTGTTGGCGATGGTTAGCTGTAGGTATGCTGTTGAAAGTTCCTTTATTATGCGATAAAGTAACGTCGGTATGCCAGCTGAAGCCTTTACCGGTAAATGGGTCTGCACTGATTGTGAACTCTATACCAGTATTCTTGATTTCGCCAGAGTTCATCAACAATGAGGGAAATCCCATGTGTGTTGGTTGTGCCAGATCCAACAAAATATCTTTGGATAATTTGCTATACCAATCGGCAGTCAAGCGTATGCGACCGTTGAGTATACCAAAATCAACACCTGCATTGAACTGGTCGTTACGTTCCCATTTTAGGTAAGGAGCAGCAGGGCGGTCTACTTTATAAGAGGTGGAGCCATCACTATTTCTTATTGGAGTACGTTTGGAATAGGGGCGGTAAGCTTCTACAGCTTGGTTACCTACAGAACCATAACCGAGGCGAAGTTTCAATTGGTCGATAAAGCTGTTGTCTTTCAAAAAACTTTCTTGTTTCAAGTCCCAAGCCAAAGCTGCAGATGGGAAATAGCTCCATTTATCAACAAGACGTGAAGAACCATCTGCGCGAATAGATGCAGTAACCATGTAACGGTTCATAAATACGTAGTTTACACGTAACATACCTGACATTAATGTATTGATAACACGGTCGGAGCTATTGGTAGCAAGCTCTGCATTTGACCATGCCAAGTTGTTTATACCGATCCTATCAATATAATCCAAACCATAAGCAGTACCGGTATGATTGAAATTATTATCATAAGACTGTTCGAAAACAGCAGTTGCGTTGACACGATGATTAGCATTAAATTCTTTTACATAACTTAATGTGTTGGTGTTTAACCAGGAAGTGTTCCAGTAACTACGTGCTTGACCTTGCGATAAATTGCTATTCTTGAAAGCATAGTAACTTTTGTCATTTTGTACGGAAGTGTTTAGTCTATTGTCAAGCAGAACTCCCAGTTGTGAGCGGAAGCTCAAACCGTCCATGATGTCAAACTGGACATAACCTTGTATACGATTATTTATTGTCTTGTTGGCATTGTCTGCTTCCCAAATATGCCCCATTGGATTGTAAGTTGAACTACCCTCAAAAAATGAATTATTGTAGTTTCCATCTTCATCTTGCGGTTCAATAGTACTGGGAAAGTACATTGCTTGTTGGATTAAACCATCATATTCATTGACACGTGGAGTACTTGTTTCTCTGTAGTGACCATAGATGTTCATACCAGCTTTCAGCCACTTCTTGATTTTGGTATCTACTTTCAAACGCCAGCTGTAGATTTGGCTACTTGACTCCTTGATGATACCTTCATCGTTTTGATAGCGGAGAGATGCCAGGAAAGTAGTCTTTTCGCCACCACCTGCAATAGACATTTCATAGTTCTGTGTAACGGCAGGGCTGCGGAAGATTTCTCTTGAGTAATCATAACCTGCTTTGCCAGACTTGAAGGCTGCTAATTGCTCTGCACTATAATAGTGATTGTCGCCGTATCCAAAATATTCCTTACCATAGTCATTAACCAGGTTGGCATATTCATAGGTAGAAAGATTATCAGCATACTTGGCTACAGTCTTGATGTTGGCAAATGCATTAAAAGATACAGTCAATTTGTCTTGGGATGGGTTTTTGGTAGTAACCAAGATTACACCGTTTGCACCGCGAGAACCGTAAACAGCTGTTGCAGATGCGTCTTTCAATACTTCGATAGATTGAATATCGGAAGGATTCAACGACTGAAGGGAACCACCGATGAAACCGTCGATAACAACCAAAGGACCGGTTTCTGCTGTGATAGAGTTGATACCACGTACACGGATGGTATTGTCTTCAGTAGGATTACCGGAACCAGAGAGAACTGATACACCGGCCATACGTCCCTGCAATGCATCGGATACATTACCGGTCGGGGTATTCTTCAATGCATCTGCTGCTTTTACAGAAGCAACTGCACCGGTCAGGTCACTCTTACGTTGAACGCCGTAACCCACTACGACAACTTCCTGCAGCAATTGGCTGTCTTCTGCCAGTTTTACGTCGATTTTGGTCTTTCCGCCTACGGCAATCTTTTGTGTCTGATATCCGATATAGGAGAATACGAGAGTTGCGTTTGCCGGAACATTGGGAAGGGTGTAGTTTCCGTCAATGTCTGTGATACATCCGTTACTTGTTCCTTCCACCTGGATAGAAGCACCAATCACCGGACCTAAGTTGTCAGTCACTGTACCTGTTACTGTGAGATTCTGTGCATTGGCCTGCGTGGCAAATAGGACAGAAAGCAACATAATACCTAATGCTTTAAAGAAGCTGGATTTCTGTTTCATAAATATTAATTTAATTAGTTATTAATAAAGGTTGTTTCTTTGTTTTGTACTCACTTCAGAGTTGAATCACATCGCAAATGTAGGGGATGGAATATACAAATGCATTAGTTAATAGTTCGCAAAAAGTACGAATTCGTACAAAACTTGCGAACTATACCACTCTTGTACTTTTATTCCCTTTCACTTTGGTTCTTTGCTTCCTTCACCTCTTCCAGTAGGGCAGAGAGCGTTTTTACCTTGTCCGGATGGGCTTCTGCCACATTGTCTTTTTCGGACGGATCAATGGAAAGATTGTACAGTTGAGGCTGCGGAGCGTTGCCCATTTCTATTTTTGTCCAATACTCCAGTGCCGGCTTGTCGCTGGGCTCTATGTATTTCCAGTCTCCTTGGATAATGGAGAGTGTATTGTCCAGATTCTGTTGTACAATATAGTCACATCCGGCAGTATCGGTTCCCAGGAAGTTGTTGAGCTGGTCGCGGCTGTCGGGAGCGATGCCTGCTTCCAGCGGATGGTTCAGCAGGGCGGCGAGTGAAGCGTATACATCAATCATGGAGAAGGGGGCTTGTTGTTTGCCGGGTTTGATGCCATTGGGCCAGCGTACAATGAAGGGAATGCGGGTACCGGCATCGAAAGCGCTGTACTTCCCACCGCGGTAGTGCTTCATGGGAGTATGGCCGTTCAGCAGTTCGCGTGCCTGGTCCTGATAGCCGTCGTCTATGACGGGACCGTTGTCACTGCAGAATACAAAAATGGTGTTGTCGGCAATGCCGAGGCTGTCCAAAGTGTGCATGATTTCACCCACGGTCCAGTCCAGCTGGAGGATGACGTCGCCACGTACGCCCAAACCACTCTTGCCGGCGAAACGCGGATGTGGCACGCGGGGAACATGTACATCTTGCGTACCCATATAAAGGAAGAAAGGTTCGTCTTTATGGGCTGTGATGAAGTTCTTGGCCTTGTCTGTAATCACGTCGGCAATGTCTTCGTCTGTCCAAAGGGCGGATTTGCCGCCGGTCATCCAGCCGATGCGGGGGATGCCGTTGATGATGGTGTTATTGTGCCCTTGGCTGGGTTTCATCTTGACGAGTTCGGGGTTTTCGAGACCGGTGGGCCAGTCACCGACCTTGTGGTCGTAGCTCACAGTGATAGGGTCGTTGGGGTCGAGGCCCACTACATGTCCGTTCTCTACAAAGACGCAGGGAACGCGGTCGACGGTAGCGGGGATGATGTATTCATAGTCAAAGCCGATGTCTTGGGTGTTCGGTTTGATGGAGTGGTTGAAGTCTGTACCGCCTTTAGGGCCCAGGCCGAGGTGCCACTTGCCCACTGCTGCAGTGGCGTAGCCTTCTTCCTTGAACATATCGGCCATAGTGACGCAGGCGGTATCGATGATGAGTTCGGAATTGCCCGGAGCAATGCCGGTATTCTTCTGTCGCCAGGGATACATGCCCGTCAGCAGGCCGAAGCGGGAAGGG
>ULXO01009587.1_pt1 | contig 10339 bp, 10 predicted proteins | sample 1961391 | NCBI WGS metagenome assembly ULXO01 (sample SAMEA4835841, study PRJEB28245) | human gut metagenome | biome: gut microbiome; material: fecal sample | place: Denmark | collected 2008 | reverse complement strand
AGCCTTGTATTTACAGTGTTCCTAATAGGAAGTAATCATATCATCTTGAAATGTTTAAGAGCTTCTGTAATGGCCTTCTCCTTTTCCGGAGTAGTTCCTGGCTGTCTGCTATTCTCAGATTTAGGTTTATTGTAATTCTCTCTTTCTATAATTCCATGCTTCTGCTTTACCTGAGCGATATTAAGATTTGTTACATGAAATCCGTAGTGCTCCTGCACCCATTCTTCTATTCCTTTGTATGTAGCCTTTGCCTCTGCACTTGTAGTATCTATCTCATCCAGCTTAATCTCTATCTCAATATGATCGTCCGGTTTTTGTTGGGACAGAAGAACAACAGTCTCAACATTCCCCTGAACACTTATTTTATACTGCATAGCGAAAGTATGCAATGGATTTTTAAAGTGGGGTAATGGTTTTATCCCCGTTTACAGCATTCCTCACACTATGTTCCTATGTATTCCTACTTAATCTGCAATAACAGTGGCAACAACGCAATTCCTACATCAACGCCTTTATCAGCAATCCATTTAACAATTCCTTTTGCATTTTCCCACTTTTTTGATTTGCGGTCTGAAGATTTAACGATTTTTTCTAATTGGTTAATTTTATTCAAGATTTCCTCTATTTCAGCATCCGGCAACGCCGACATATTCTCAATTTCTTTTCTTACATCACTAAAGGTAATATTGATGTCAACTTTGTTTTCATTTGTATTTGTTATCTGCACCATTGGGACACTCTGAGGAATTGTTTCTATAAGTGCCGGATATCCCAATGCTTTAAAAGTCAGCATTTTATTATAAATTTGTCTTAAGTCATAAAACAGTTCTTGTCCGGCCACTTCATCGTAAATTCCAATTGCTTCCTCATATCCATATAATCCTACATTAAGCTTTGGTACATATGCTTCATACTTTGCAGTTACATCTTTATACAATTGCTGTTTAGCGATTTCAGGTGTCACCTCATTTGCAGAATCAGATATAGCTTGTTTTAAAGATTCCAAATCTTCTTCATACATAGATTTAAAATCAAATAAAGGATCTTTTTCTTTATCTGTCGCAATAATCAATTCCAATTTTTCTTTGATAGCATTTAATTCTGGTCTGTAATTCAGCGCACTACCAACAGCACATGCTTTCCCTGATGTCGGTATATCCTTCCCAAAATCTTCAAATATACCGTTGTATTTTGCAATTAGTGCCTGATATAAGCTATGCGTACCATTGCTTGATTCTTGAGCATCTTCGCATCGTTTTATATCTGCTTTCATTATCTCCAATAACTCAGTAGTCACTCTATTTCCTCCTATGCTATATTACCAAATAATTTTATTAATCTGCTCTTCATTTCTTTTGCCAAAAAGTATCCTTTCGCCAAAATGTATATCTCCCGTTCCCCAAAGCCTATCCCCTGAGGTAAACCTCTGCTTATATCCTCACTCTGCGGAAACAGAAACACACATCTATTTTTCTTCCAGAATCGCAGAAACCTTTGATTTATTGGGCTTTTCTCGACAGAAGGCAGACTGTTTCCACATGCGGCGAAAGTTATTTCTTATACTAAATAGCGAAATTATTGCCTTTTGCGAAAAGATTTATGCCCCTTTTATGGGGGTAAGCTTTTACCCCGGCAACTCTATTATAAAAATTATAGTTCTGCCCACTAGCTTGCATAAACATATATCACTAATTACCCTTTATTCATATCATACCAATTCTGGTATATATTACTCGTAGCACTAAACGTTCCTTTGGATAAATTGCAACTACTACATAGCAGTTGAATATTTGTCACATCATTCATACCGCCTTGTTCTAAAGATACCATATGATCATAATGAATTTCTCTCTCTCCTGAAATCGCAAGCTGACCAGATAAGTCTTTACCGCAAAGTACACATCTTCCTCTATCGCGATAAAATACCGCACGCTTCACCCATTCAGGCATGTGTATACGTGAAAAGTTTACTTCATGAGTACGAGACATATAATGATTAAAATATAACAAAAAATCTCTGTTCATAAATAATATGTAAAACATCTCCTCTGCGATCTTATCTACAACGTTTTCATACTTATCTCCAATCCACAATTGTACTAAATAATCATCAAATGCGTCTTCCAATAAATCATATGTTTCTTCTAGTAACCACTCATAAAAGTGGTTACTCTTTCCATAATAATGTTCAATTGCCCTCTCCACCTCAAAAGAAAAATACACACCATTATTCCAGAATACCTTCTCTAGGGCTTTCTCATTCTTATCTGCAGATTCTTCAATTAGTTTTTTTAGTTCTGTCAACTCTTCTTCCATATCTTCTTCCATCATTGATTTTACTGCCCACCTGCAAAAAAGTAACAAGACAGATTCCTTATCATACTTTTCTGGTACCTTTTCGAGATAAACATGTGAAAATTCCCATAATTTTGTTAAAAATTCTTCTTGCTGATATTCTATAACATTATTCAAAATGCCACAGTAATAGTATACATTGTGATATTTCATTTCTATATTCATGACTGTGTCTCCTTAATTAAACTAAAATAGAGTTCCACCAGAAATTCTGAATGAAACTCTATTAAATTATTTAATGAGCCCCATATAAATCTAACCCTTGTTTTGAGAAATCTGTAACAAGAGCTTGACGGAGTTTTAAATAATATTTTCTATGCAATGTAAAATATACTTCAATTTTTTCGATTACTTCTTTACGCAAAAATGTACTTTGATTTATATTGAACAACAAATAATATTCAACACCATTATATTCAATAGGATCGAATTCATTAAATATATAATCCCCCGCCTTGTTTATTGCTTTTAGCACTCCGCTATTCTCATATTCTCTATAAACCTCACAAGGAATGAGTACCCCTGGTATTACTCTTATAACAGGATATTTATTCTGAACAGTTTCACACTCTCCATTTATATTTACCCCAATATACATTATTCTTCCATCTTCTTTTAACCTTTGTGCCGCTTCTCCGTATTTTTTTCCATCACTATAATCTTTGGCCAAATTAAAGAATTCAAACACTTTATTCTTATCTTCATATATATTGCCCGGGGTATCTTTTTTATATGTAGGAGAAATCATCTTCCATGCATTAAATTTTGCCTGTGAAGGAACTAAATCTGTATTTTTCTGAATATTTAATGGTAAAAATCCATCAACAGAAATATTAATCACATCCTCAGAATAGAAATATGTATACAACTCATTCAATTCCATTAATGCTGCATGCAATTTATCTTTTCCTTCTACTGTCTCAAATTGCTTCTCCAATCGATTTTTTGCTAAATAGTACGCCATTGCCGGCAACTTTTTATCTGTTGGTATTGATTCCGGTATCTGAGTAAAAATCTCATTTACTACTTTATGCGCAGAGTTTCTAATCGTATTTTCCCATAAAATAAACAGAGATAACAAACCTGCATTCTTTAAACCATCATATAGTTCCTGTTGAAGTTTATCTATGCTCGATGAAATAAATACTTTTTCATTCTCATCTTCATTTGCAATAACTCTCTCTGTGATTTTTTCCATAATACTGTCAATATTTTCAACGTCTGCTTCATCTAATATCTTTTCGATATCTCCTATCACTGAATAAACTTCGCTATCTTTTATTTCAAAATAATCCGCCTTCGACAAACACAAAACAAACTCCGGCCTATATAGTTTATCCCCTAATGCATTTTCCAGTTCCTCTTTATAGTCAGTGCCTGTACTACTCCAAATAATCAACAAATATGGACCATTATTTTCTCCCAAAATAGTTTGAAGAATATTACAAGCATTAGAAACTATTGTCTTTGTATCCGTATTTGTTGAAAAGCGCAGATCCAGAAAAAATAATCTTATTCCGTGTAACGGTTTTATCGGTAATTCATTTGCTCTTCCTGAATAATATATTACAGGAATTGCATTTTTATTTAATATGTTAATTAATGGTAATATTTCCTGAAAACAATCATCAACTATTACTACTTTTCCTCCATTTGGTAAATTATCCATATCGTTACTCCTTTGAAAAAGCCAACATTACTACTGCACCATCTTGTAACTCTTGAGGTAAATCTATATCTCCATTTTCCGGAAAAACTATGGTTCCATTTTGTGCAATCATTATCTCACTAACAATATTCAACCCCAGACCTAGGCCATTTGTTTTTGTTGTAACAAACGGTTTTATTGCGTCTTCACCAGATATTTTAAATCCGATCCCATTATCTGCAATTACAATTCCTATTACCCCTTCTATTTCTTCTGTAATTTTAAACAATATCTTACGTTCGGGCTTTTTTGCATATGTGGTCCAGTATATTGAATTATCAATTATATTAATTATCGCACCCACTATCATATTAGATGCACACTTGACATCTACATTTCCTTTATATTCAGAGAATTCGTCAATAATCTCGATCTCATGCGCATTCAACCGATATTCAACACTAAACAGTGCCTGTTTTATGATATCGACAAGGCTATTTGTGGCCTTACTTTTATTTCTTAATAATTCAGCATAACTATCAACCACTCGTGACAAATGTGCTGCAAGAGTCTTTATCTTTCTTGATGTCCCCTCTGCTTTAACAGCTATTTTTAATTCACTAATTATTTTTTCAATTTCGTGAATAACAATCCCGTAACTCATACCTGCATTTGCTGTCTTTATATACCTTTGCTTAAGAAACTCCAACTCATTCTCAACCTTAATAAGAGAGTTTTCCAACTGTATTCTCAGCATTTTGTCCATTTGAGCATTAGAAATAGTTTTTCTTATTTCGGATATTTCTTCCTTTACAGGTTCTTTAGCGCCTCCCGAAAGAGAAACTCTCAAAGTTTCCTTATCAATATTTCTTTGTGCTGTAAACTGCCCAAGTGCAAACTCCACGGCATTTTTAAAACATTGATACGCTTCATCTTCTATAAATCCTTCACGATTTGCCTTTTCTTTTAAATCTCCGCTATTATCTCTGTCCAAATAAACTGCCCCTAAAATAATATTATTGCTTAAATTTTTAGTCGGAGCATTTACTCTTTTCAAATCCAAACCCAGCCAATCATTATCGGGTTCTCCATAATCCAGAATCCTCATACCATCTCTAAATACACTAATTCCGCCATTTTCATCAAGATAATTTTTAAATGCAGCTTTATCGGGAATAAAGTTATTTAAAATACTTGAGTCCCTATCAAAGGCATAAATTTTTATTCTGATATCTCCAATTTCATATTTTGATAAATTTATATCCTCAAAATCGTTCTTACCATTTTTATTTACACGTTTTCTCATTATAACAGTCTTATCAAAAACAACTTTTCGCTTACTTATCCCGTACATAACGTCATATGGCCGGAAATTGTATTCGAACTTTGTTATTTCATTTTTCTCAAGCTTCATATCACATTCGAACAACGCATATTCTTTGATGTCCTTAAAACTAATTAACCCCTCCAACCATTCCAACTTGTCAGTTTTCAAAACCACTTTAAAAGATTGATTCGAATCAAACGGGGAATTCAATGCTGTAAGAGATCTATGCAAATTACGAAGCATACCTCTGGTCCAATTTGTTGACAAATTTCTGATTCTTATATATGTCCCTGTTTTTCCATCTTTAAAAATCTCTGCTTTCCTTTCCTGAATATTGATATTCACATCTGATAAATATTCTGCATTTTCAAATATTCTCCAATCAATATTCAATGCAACCTCTTGTCTTCCCTCCATCTTTGACACAAGCTCAATTACTTTTCCCAATTTGTGCACACCAAATCGGCCAATGCCTTTTTCTCCAATCGGCAATCGACCTAATTCTGAACGCTCCTTGCGCTCCACTACTCCCTTTTTATGGCTGTTTCCTGGCTCCATCCAAATATCCCTGATTATGTCTATACTCATCCCACAGCCATCGTCATGAATTTCAATATACCCAATATCTTTAGAATCGATAGAGCGCATATTGACCACTACCTTTTTGGCATCCGCATCATATGCATTCTTTACCAACTCCAATATTGCTATATTCTCATTTTTAATCAACTGTTCACCTAGCTGCAGCAAGATTTGCGCTCTTGGTTTAAACGGCATCTGCAACATGCGAATTCCATCCTTCCTATACTAATATGTTCAAACTCCTCATTATATCATTGTAGCTATTTTCTATAATATTCTACCAACATTCCTTCAATGCTTTTGCAACCTTCTCGGCCAAACAAACTGGAACCGCATTACCAATTTGTTTATATGCAGTTGTCCTTGATGGTTTACCTGATACGGACTCAAAATAATAGTCATCCGGAAATGTCTGTAATCTTGCAACTTCTCTAGGAGTAAGGGATCTGTTTTGTAAAATATCAGGATGAATAAAATAATGCCCATCCTTTGAAATATGTGCCACTACTGTCTGTGAACAATCAAGCTCTGCAGCAACAACTTTAAATCGATCTAAAAAAGATTCTTTATTATTCTGAGATTGCAAATGTAATGGCAAATCCGTATAACTTAATCTCTTATGCTCTTTATTCCATAAGTTTACAGCAATTCTATAAATTTCTTTATCCTGTTCAGTATTCGGCCTAGCATTATGGAATGTAACCATTTGATGGTTCATTTGCTTTATTCCGGACTCATATAAATAATGCCCTTGATAATCTTTTGTTTCTATAGGTCTTGCACTTCCGCCTCCAGCCCGTAAAAAAGGTAAATCCTTAAAAATTTCACCAACAAAGTATGTTCTTTCTATTTTGGGTATTTCAGGATAGAACTTTTCACCATCTCCATATTTTCCAATCAAAATAATTCGTTTTCGATTCTGCAACACCCCATAATCTGCTGTATTTAAAGTCTTGTACTCTGTCTTGTATCCACATTGCTGAAATAAAGCCCGCATTTTATCAAAATGCAATTTTTCATCAGTATCTTTAGCAGATAACAAACCTGTCACGTTTTCAAATACAAAATACTTAGGTCGATACTTTTTTAAAAATTCTCCATATAATTTGTATAAATAATTTCTTTTATCTCCCAGCATTCCGTTTTCATCACGAGCTCTTCCAATTAAAGAATATGCCTGACATGGAGGTCCCCCTACAATTAAGTCTATTTTTTCACCATCCAAATTATCATCTATTTTTTGGAATACTTCCTCAATGTTATCCCATGATATTTCATAATTCAGCACGGTAGACAATAATGACTCTGGCACTTCTGCATAGAATGCATTTCTTGTAATCTCTCCACGAAGATAGGAATCATAAATATCTGATTTGCCTTCATTCAAAAGCCATTTGTAGGCTAATCTTGTTTTTAAGGTATAGCAAGCAGCGGCATCCATTTCTACATGTGATACCGGCGTAAAACCCGCTCTTATAAATCCTTCCGATAATCCTCCCGCTCCAGCGAAAAGATCCAAATACCTTAATTTTGCCATCTTTATGCTCCTATCAATTACGTTTTTTGTTCTCTCTGTGTTATTTCCAAATACAGTTTGTTTAATCTGGTTGTTTGATTATCTCCCTTTAATTCACATTCCCAAACTACAATAACCTTCCAGTCCAACTCTTTAAGCGCCTGAATTTTTACAACATCCCTTCTTCTATTCTCTGTTAATTTATTTTTCCAGAATTCCACATTGCTCTCAGGCCATTTAAAATATTTACATCCCTCATGCACATGCCAAAAACAACCATTTACCAAAACAACTGTTTTGTATTTTGGTAATACAATATCAGGATGCCCTGGCAACCTTTTATCATTTTTTCTGTATCTCAATCCCCGACCCAACAAATACTTCCTAATTGATTCTTCTGGTTTTGTATTTTTACCCTTTATTTGAGACATATTATAACTTCTGGTTTCTCTTGTATGTACGTCCATCTTAATCACTTACACTTTTCTATATTGTTGTTGTCCAGAGGATGTTTTCTCTACTGCTACAATACTACCTTTAAACGTTTTTACATGATTCAAAAACAATGTCCCCAACAGTAATCTATCACTTCGTGATATTCTATTCCATTCATATCCCTTAAACAAATCTCTTAGCAGAAACTTTTCTCCCGGCAATACATTTTTCGTTTCCATCACTGCATTTTCCAACAAATTATTTACATCAGACATCCCGTTTCCTCCAACCATCTTGAAAACAACGATATTAACATTATTATACTGCCAATTACAGAATTTGCAATAAAAATACACCAACCAAAATAATTTATTTTAGCTAGTGTATTCTATTATTCTTTTTCACTTCTACATTCAATCTCAGTCCCATCCAGGAACACCACCAACAGCGTCCCATTCTCAAAGACCTTGATGTAATCCAGCGTTTTCAGCATGAAGTCCGTATCCATCTCCGTCAAAGGCTGCACCCCATCCGTGTATTCTATGAACTTCTCCGCCCGGTAGCCTTCCAGCAGATTCTCACTCTGCATCTGTTCCTTCCAACGCTCCATGAAATCCTCTCGGTTTTCCACCAACACATTCCAAGCCATCAGATATGCCTTTATCAGCGTTTTTTCCTCTACGTGGCGGTTGGCGCATCCCATGACTCTGACTCCTTTGACCTTGTAGCGTTCACTGCATTGCCATACCTTACGGTCAACGCCCGTGCTGCTCCGCCAGCCTTTCCGTGCAAACACCTTATTACAGTCTCCGCAAATTATCTTGGATGCAAATGGATTGCTTTCCGACCGGTGGGAATAGGAGTTTGTCCCATGCTCCTCCAGATACTTTTTCCTGCGTTTTATTTCAAGCTGTACACATTCCCATATCCGCTTTGAAATGATGGCATCATGGTCATCCTCCACATAAAACATCTGGATTTCCCCTTTGTTCTGTGTACGTTTCTTGGTGAGGAAATCCACCGTATAACTTTTCTGCAACAAGGCATCACCCTTGTATTTTTCATTTTCCAACATACTCATTAAGGTTGTGGACTGCCACTTCGTACCGTCATCCCAGTTTTTCACACCTTCCCGTTCAAAAATCCTCTTGATGTAATCGGTTGTTTTTCCGTCCAGGAATTCCTGATACAACCGAATTACAATCGGCTCCTGTGTCCTGTTGATTACCAGCTTCCCCGTTTCATCCGTATCGTAGCCGAGGAAACGCTTTGTACTCATTTTGTGTTTTCCTGTTTCAAATCTTCTGCGGATTCCCCATGTGCAGTTCTCTGAAATGGATCGGCTCTCATCCTGTGCCAGTGAGGAAAGAATGGTCAGCAGCACTTCGCCCTTTGCATCGAGGGTATTGATATTTTCCTTTTCAAAAATAATCCCTATCCCCAAATCTTTCAATTCTCGCACATAGTTCAAACAATCCAGCGTATTTCTTGCAAATCGGGAAATGGACTTGGTAATAATCATATCTATTTTCCACGCCCTGCGATCAGCAATCATATGATTGAATTCATCTCTCTTTTTGGTGTTGGTTCCCGAAATACCTTCGTCCGCATAAGTCCCTGCATATTTATAGAGAGGATTTTGCTGATATAATTTGTGTAATAATTGACCTGATTCTCATAGCTTAATAACTGTTCTTCTTGGTCGGTTGACACTCTGCAGTACGCTGCCATCCTCAACTTCTGTACTGTCTGTGCTGTTCCTGATTCCGCAGTCGAAATCTGCTTTGCTGGTATAACTGTAATGCTTCTTGCCATTTCGAATCACCTCCTCGACAACTGTTTGCTCCGCAATGTTCAAGCCTTGCAATTCGGCATCATCAATTCTTATCCCTTTACATGCCTTGACTCCTTTTTCAATGTAGGTGCTGCAAAGCCATTGGATTTTCTTCTTGTAAACCTGTCTGCGCCGGAGCGTTTTTCCGCAATAAGGGCAAAGTAGCATTCCGCTTAAGGGATAGCGGTTTTGGAACTTCATTGTGCTGTCCTGTCCGATATTCCTGTCACGCTTTCTCTGTTCCCTGACTTCCTGCACCTTTTCCCATACCTCCAGCGATACAATTGGTTCGTGATTTTCCGAAATGTAATAACTCTGCACTTCACCGTTGTTTTTCCTTGTATGGTTTCTTTTGTTTTCAGGGGTGTAATACTTCTGCAGATGAAAATCCCCTTTGTACTTTTCATTGCAAAGCATCCCATTGATGGTCCCGCTCTCCCATGTTGTTCCCGTCACCGTTTTCACGCCCAGATAATCAAGCAGCTCCCCAATCCTTGACGAACCGACATTCATCAAATAAAGGTCGAAAGTCAGACTCACAATTTCCGCTGTAGTGTAAACTAGCACTGAGGTAAATTGTAATGCATGACTATGTAAAAATTCTTGCGAAGGTAGTCCGGGCTGCCAGAGAAGAAGCCCATC
>ULXO01016170.1_pt1 | contig 10358 bp, 8 predicted proteins | sample 1961391 | NCBI WGS metagenome assembly ULXO01 (sample SAMEA4835841, study PRJEB28245) | human gut metagenome | biome: gut microbiome; material: fecal sample | place: Denmark | collected 2008 | reverse complement strand
GCTCTGCCGAATGCTGGAAGAAAAACTGTTACACGGCCGGACGGACATTTACGTCAATACAGACAGTTTCAACACCCTACTGAGAAAATTTCCAATACGTCAGACCGTCTCACTCGAAACTGAGACAGACATCCACGGAGGCATCTGTCCCGACGACATCGTTCTCCATCCGCACACCGAGGCCGTCACTGACCCCAAAAAGCACGCAGCCAATTTCCGCCATATTGAGGAAGAAAGCAACCGCCTCACCCCACAACGCATTCTGCAACAAATGCCCGACGGACGGTATGCAGTCGCCAATCCGCCATATCCTCCCATGACAACTGCACAGGTCGACCGCAGTTTCGACCTGCCATACACCCGCCTTCCGCACCCCAAATACCATAACAAACGAATCCCTGCATTCGAGATGATCCGCTTCTCGGTCAACCTCCACCGTGGCTGTTTCGGTGGTTGTGCGTTCTGCACTATTTCGGCGCACCAAGGAAAATTTATCATGAGCCGAAGTAAAGCGAGCATCCTGCGCGAAGTGGAAGCAATCACTCGCATGCCGGATTTCCGTGGCTACCTCTCCGACCTCGGCGGCCCCTCCGCAAATATGTATCAAATGAGCGGACGAGACATGGAACGCTGCCAGCGTTGCCGGAGGCCCTCGTGCATACATCCGGCAGTCTGCCCGAACCTCAACGTCGACCACCGTCCGCTGCTCGACGTCTATCACGCCGTCGACGCCCTGCCCGGCATAAAAAAGAGCTTTGTCGGCAGCGGCGTCCGCTACGACCTTGTACTTCATGACACAAACAACGAGGCCCTCAATAGTGCAGCCCGGCAATACGCCCGCGAACTCATCGAACGCCACGTCTCCGGACGGCTTAAAGTTGCGCCGGAGCACACCTCCGACCGCGTTCTCCGCTTGATGCGCAAGCCGCCGTTTGCGCTCTTCCACGACTTCAAGCGACTTTTTGACGCCACTTGCCGCCATGCCAACCTCAACCAACAACTCATCCCCTATTTCATCAGTTCTCACCCCGGCTGTACGGAAGAAGACATGGCAGAGCTCGCCGCCGAGACGCGCGACATGGGTTTCCAACTCGAACAAGTGCAAGACTTCACCCCAACTCCCATGACTGTCAGCACTACCATCTGGGCCACGGGATATCATCCCTACACGCTCGAGCCTGTCTTCACCGCCCGCACTGCGGACGAAAAGCTCCGCCAACGCATGTTCTTCTTCTGGTACAAGCCAGAAGAGCGCGCCCGCATCACGGCCGAGCTTCGCCGTATGGGCCGGGCCGACCTCATCAACCGCCTTTATGGCGCGGCAGCCATCCAGCCAAGACACCCGACAGCACGCAAGCCATACCCTTCAGGCAAAAAAAAGCACCCGCAAAAGCCCTCATCCATACCACCAGGCAGAGATATGTCAAAACGGAAGCGACGCTCTTGAAGAACGGCTCCGCGGCGACAAGTTTACAGCCAGCCCTGCTTCTTTGAAAACTTGCAGGCAAGTTTACCAAAGGCTTTCGCACGAATAGTGTAGCACCAAGGAGCACGCTTGAACGACGACATATACTAAAAAAGCCATGGAAACCATTGAGAGTTACATCTGCGGTAAATGGAATGACAACCTCTGCTGCGAAGACGGCTTCACAGTCACGGCTGACTACGCCGCCGTGGTCGACGGCAGCACGTCGAAACTTCGTCCCGACGAAAAAGCACCATATCCCGACCGTTCGACCGGCCGTATGGCAATGGAGACCGTGCTCGACGCCGTCAGGCACCTTCCCCCAGCGGCCACGCTCGACGAGGTCCTCGACTTACTCACCGCAGCCTTACGCTGTCAATGGACGTCCGGCGCAGCCGACCACCCGTGGCTTCGCCCTACATGCAGTCTTGCCCTGTTAAGCCGCAGGCATAAGGAAGTGTGGATCGTAGGCGACTGCCAATGCTATACAAACGGCCACATTATTCATCCCGAAAAAGCCGTTGACAGCGCCTTGGCCACCATTCGTGCCGACGTACTCAGATGGCATCTCGCACACGGCGCCACCACGGATGAATTGCTTCGCGACGATCCAGGCCGGCGCAACATTGCAGACGCCTTGCGCCTGCAAACGTGGTTTCAGAACGCCACTGAGCCAAACAACCCGTGGCGATACCCCGTACTCGACGGCACGCCCGTCTGCACAGGCGACGTGGTTTGCATCCCCGTCCATGAGGGAGATCGCGTCACGCTGGCCACGGACGGCTACCCTTCACTTCTGGACACACTCGCCGAAACTGAAGCTCACTTGGATTCCCTGCTCGCCGCCGACCCGCTCTGCATAGGACCACTTCGTAGCACCAAGGGATGCTACGCGGGCCAAGTCTCTTATGACGACCGCACATATCTCACAATCTCCCTGTGAACATAAAATAACACTTATAACTGCTCCGCAAATCATTCAGCCCTGTTCCCCTCATCATCTTACTCACCATGACCTCACACGTAGAAAAGCCCCATACAACACCACTCACCGTGGCTTTACTCCAAACCGACATTGTTCTTACATCGGCTGAGGAAAACATAGACCGTGTCACACATATAATGAATCAAAGACCAGAGGCAGACCTTTACGTTCTTCCTGAAATGTGGGGCACGGGCTTCAATCCGCATCCAGACAAACACGAACATGAGAAAGCTGCCCGAGCGTTGGCATGGATGAAGGAAGAGGCTGCCGGCCGCCATTGTGCCATGGCAGGAAGCCTTCCCGTTTTTGATGAGACCGATGAAAGCTGGCGCAACCGCTTCTACTTCGTCACACCCGACGACGTATTCCATTATGATAAACGCCACCTTTTCGCACCAGGTGGCGAGGCAGAAAACTACACGGCGGGAACCAACCGAACTGTGATTACGTGGCGGGGATGGCGCATCCTGCTCCAAGTGTGCTACGACCTGCGCTTCCCTGTTTTCTCCCGTAATCGTAACGAATATGACTTAGCCCTGTATGTAGCCAACTGGCCTGCATCGCGCCAAGAGGTATGGCGTGTGCTTCTCCGTGCCCGTGCCATTGAGAATCAGTGCTACGTGGCCGGCGTAAACCGCGTCGGAAGCGACATGTTCGGTACCGACTATACCGGAGGGACGGAACTGGTCGACGCCAAGGGCAACGTGGCAGTAGCGATGGCCGAAACTGACCACGAAGGAGCCGTCTGCGCACAACTTGACCTTGACGTACTTCGACGGTTCCGCCAGAAATTTCCCGTCCTCAATGACGCAGATGATTTCCGGCTTAGTTTGCCTTAACTGTCCCCGTAATGCCGTCGCTGCTTCATTCGCTTTTCGACTTTTTCGTACCGCGCACATGCCTCGTCTGCGGCCGACGCTTGTCGGAGGGAGAAACAGGCTACCTCTGCACGGCATGCCTGATGGACTTTCCGTTTGTCCGGCCGCCCTACGTGGCGGGAAGCCGCACTGAACGTCGTTTTTGGGGCATCCTGCCCATGGGACGGGCTGCCACTTTCTTCTGCTATCAAAGCCACACGGCCAGCACCCGCATTATCCTCGCCCTCAAATACGGCAGACAGCCACACATCGGAGACCATTTCGGCTTCCTGATGGGCCAACAGCTGACAAAAACGGACTTCTTCGACGGCGTAGACTGCATCGTACCCGTTCCGTTAACGCGATGGCGACAGTTCAGACGGGGATACAACCAAAGCGAACACATTGCCAAAGGATTGGCTCGAGCGTCAGGTCTTCCTGTACGGACGGATCTGGTACGACGAAAAAAGAACCGACGTTCGCAAACCCGCGTCGGGCCGCACATGCGTGCAAGCAATGTTGAAGGAATTTTCTGCATTACACATCCTGAAAGGGTGGCTGGACTTCACATCCTGCTCGTCGACGACGTCCTGACCACAGGTGCCACGCTCACATCGTGCGGAAGGACCCTCGCAGCCGCAGGCGTAGCGAAAATCAGCATTGCAACATTGGGTTGCACGGATCATTATCCGAACTTGATTCCAAATCCTTGAATGCAAACAGGGAAAGGACCCGGCGGAACGGTCGCAGCTCCCGTTTTTTCAATCAGAGCGTCAGTATTTCCTATCGCTGCAACAGTATTTTCTATTAGCCGTCTCGTTTTTTACGGATATCCGACTTGCTTTCGTAACAGTTTTCCAGTTCCTGCACGCGCAGCCGGTCCGCTGTCTGGGACTGGCGTGACACAAAAGACGCCCTCGGATTGAAAACTCCGAGGGCGTCCGATAACATTCGATCAACCCTGCCGAAATTTCGGCAAGTAAGAAATGAATCAGTTTAGAGGAACCAACGCACAAGGCAGAAGTCCTGACGATGGGCCAAAAGCGGATGCTTCGGGAACATACGGTAGGCGAACTTGAACGTTCCGGCATAGTCGATGCTGGTGCGGAGTTCAAAGGTGTGGAGGTTGCCCTCACGGCCTGTCATCTGCATAGGAATGACTTCGTGCACGGTCTCATGCTGTCCCTCAGTGGCGATTACGACAAGTTCTACACCGAGGGCGTCGTCGAGACCAGCCTCGTCGATGACGTGGGTGACTGCAAATTCAGCACCGCTGTCGAGCGAAGCATTCGCGAGGTTCTCACTGCGCACAGAAGAGACTACGCGTATGGCATCCCAACGGGCGGCAACGGTTTCCTTCCACTGTGCGAGTTCCGTAGCCTTGGCATTGTTATCTGCATGAAGCATGGCAAAGCGCTGGGCTTCGGGCGTATAGAACTTCTCGTAGTAGTCGTCAAGCTGGCGCTTCATTGTGTAGTGCGGAGCTATCTGAGCGATGGAATTCTTGACGGTTCGTACCCAATTCTCACTATATCCCTTGCGGTTGCGGGCATAGTAAAGCGGGATGATCTCCTGCTCAAGCATCGAATAGATGGTCGACGCGTCAAGACGGTCTTGGTATTCTTGGTTCTCATAAGTGCGTTTGTCCGTCAAAGCCCAACCAGCGCCTTCTCGATAACCCTCGAGCCACCAACCGTCAAGCACTGAAAGATTGACAACGCCGTTCATCAGCGCTTTCTCTCCCGACGTTCCGGAAGCTTCAAGAGGACGGGTCGGCGTATTCATCCAGATGTCTACACCCGAAACAAGGCGACGGGCCAACTGCATGTCGTAGTTCTCGAGGAAGAGTATCTTTCCAAGGAACTCAGGACGCTGGGAAATTTCAAAAATCTTCTTGATGAGACCCTGACCAGCGCCATCAGCGGGGTGAGCCTTACCGGCGAAAAGGAACTGAACGGGATAGTCGGGATTGTTGACGATCTTCGAAAGACGATCGAGGTCCGTGAAGAGCAAATGCGCACGTTTATACGTGGCAAAGCGGCGGGCAAAACCGATGAGTAGAGCATTAGGATTGATGCGCTCCATGAGCGAAACAACACGCGAAGGGTCACCTTGGTTTTTCAGCCACGTCTCACTGAACCGGGCGCGGATATATTCAACGAGTTTCGCCTTGAGCTGAACGCGGGTCTGCCAGATTTCCTCGTCGGGCACCTCATAGATTTTTGCCCAAATGTCAGCATTACTCTGGTCTGCATCGAAACGTTTGTCGAAATACTTATGATAAAGGTGTTTCCACTCTTTGGCACTCCACGTGGGGAAATGCACGCCATTGGTTACGTAACCGACGTGACTTTCCTCGGGATAATAACCTCGCCAGATTGCACTGAACATCTGCTGGCTGACTTTGCCGTGAAGCTTGCTCACCCCGTTGACTTCTTGACAGGTGCGGCAAAGGAAAGTCGACATGCAGAAACGTTCGCCATGGTCCTCGGGATTGGTACGACCGAGGCCGATGAACTCATCCCACGTAATGCCGAGGCGGACAGGGAAACTGCCCATATACTTGCCGAAGAGCGACTCATCGAAGTAGTCGTGGCCGGCAGGAACCGGGGTATGGACCGTATAAAGCGAAGAGGCACGCACCAATTCAAGGGCCTGATTGAATGTCAGACCGCCCTCCACATAATCCACAAGACGCTGCACGTTGCAGAATGCAGCGTGTCCTTCATTGCAATGGTAGATATCTTTCTGAATGCCTAGCTTTTTAAGCATGAGCATACCACCGATACCGAGAAGGTATTCCTGTTTGATTCGGTTTTCCCAGTCACCACCGTAAAGGGTATGCGTAATCTTACGGTCGAACTCGGAGTTCATGTCGTTGTCCGTATCAAGCAAGTAGAGTTTGATACGACCCACGTTCACCTGCCATACATAAGCATGTACCTGATAGTTAGGGAATGGTACGTCAACGATAACTTGGTTTCCGGCTTCGTCAAGGAGACGTTCGATAGGCAGGCGATCGAAGTCCAAAGCTTCATAGTTAGCGATTTGCTGGCCGTCCATCGAAAGCGTCTGGGTAAAATAGCCATAACGATAGAGCAGGCCGACACCACACATGTTGACATTGCTGTCAGAAGCTTCCTTCAAATAATCTCCGGCAAGAATTCCGAGACCACCGGAATATATCTTCAACACATGAGAAAAGCCATACTCCATACAGAAATAAGCCACAGAAGGGCGCTTCGTATCGGGCTTTTCAGACATATAGTTGCTGAATATAGCGTAAACAGCATCAATGCGCGCCATGAGGCGTTCATCCTCGGAAAGCTCCGTCAGACGGTCGTAGCTCAGACGATTGAGCAATTCGACAGGATTCTGACCGACTTTACGGAAAAGGTCTTTGTCAAGACTGCGGAAGAGATCGAACGCTTCGTTGTTCCAGCTCCACCAAAGGTTGTGAGCCATTACGTCGAGCTTCTTCAACGATTCGGGAATGCGGGATTTCACCGTGATCACTCGCCAACTTGGTGCGTTGGCATTGCTTGTCATTACGTTCATATAGCGCTTAGGTTGTGATTTGTTTTGTCTTTGTTAGAATTTATGCTATCACTTCTGTGCCGTTCTGCACAAGGCGAAGGCATAAGCTTCGAAGTAGTGGTTGATAAAATGTTTCCACTGCGCCTTTTCAGCCATAGCGGCTGCTTTTCGCCCAAGTGATGTCCGCTGCGTAGGGGTCATGCCACAGATCTCGTGAACCGAGTCTGCGACAGCATGAACTACGTCAAAATAGTTAAGGTCGGTTCTGTGAAGCACGGCGACACTGTCGCTGATAGTTCCTTGCCGTCCCAGCTGACTGTCTACCCACTGTCCGAAGCCTGAAAGGTCTGTCGTGACACATGGTGTGCGGAAAGCGATTGCTTCAAGCGGCGTATAACCCCAAGGTTCATAGTAAGAGGGGTAAACGCACAGATCGCTGGCAGTTAGCACGTCGTAATAAGGCATGTCCAGAACACCGTCGGCACCGTCAAGGTAGCACGGGATGAAAAGGACGTTCAGACGCCCGGACGGGTCGCGCTGCGTAAGCCCTTTCTGGCGGAGCATGCTGAGGATGCGGTCGTCGTCCATGTTATTCAACCAATGGGTCAGCGTAGGCTCTTCGAGCGGTGTGGTGTAGTGAAGCCCGGAATGTATACGCCCGACAAGTTCCTTGCGTGGCTCGCGCACCCAGCAAGGCACCTCGATGAGTGCAAGCACGCTGCGTTCCGGAGCCTCGGTGCGGAGATTTGCCAGCGCGTCAATGAACACGTCGAATCCCTTGCACCGGAAGTCATTACGTCCCGACGTAGAGACCACAAGTGTATCGTCGGCCCAATCCTGTCCCGTCAGACAGTTTGCCAAATGGAACAATCGCTGACGTGCCCGGCGACGGCGCTGACTGAGCGCGCTCCCACGAGGTACGAAATCAGCCTCAAAACCGTTGGGCAAGACGACATCTGGCGCTTTGTCAAGCAGTTGTTCGCACTCGCGGGCCGTGAATGTGCTCACCGTCGTAAAGCAATCAGCACGGTGTGCAGACTGTTTCTCAATACTGTGTTTCGACTGCATGTTCAATTCGGCCGCCATCTGGTCGCCGTTATAACCCGGGAAGTACTCATAAAGCAACTTGTTGTTTCCGGCAATCGAACGGCCTATGCTCGTGGCATGTGTAGTAAATATCGTCGCCACCCGAGGTACATGGTGTTTCAGGAAAAGCATTCCCAGACCAGACATCCACTCATGTGCTTGGTAGACAACGGCGGCCTCTTTCGGAAGGCACTTGCGACAGAGACACTCAGCCACACGTCCGGCAGCATAGGAAAACATCGAAGCCTCATCATAGTCGCCATAGGCATGGAGCGAATCCACTTGGAACAATTCCCAGGCCTTGGTATAGATTTCGTCTTTCTGAGCGAAAAACGGCGTAAAGTCCACCAAAATAGCGATGGGCTGACCGGGGACATTCCACCGTCCGACACGGCATTTCAGACCTTCTTCGGCCAACGTTTCCCGCCATTTGGCCATCAGAGTCTGGCTTTCATGGAAATCGGTAGTAGGTTCATCTCCTTGCCCGAGGTCGGGACCGATGAAAAACACCTTGTCTGCCATGAGGTCTTGCATAGTCTTGGCGCGCGATGAAAGCACCGTGTAAATTCCGCCTACCTTGTTGCAGACCTCCCAGCTTGTTTCGAAAATATAGTCAGGATTGGTTGTTTTACCCACTGTTTCTTTCATATTTTTGACGGCAAAAATACAGATTTTTTATTAATCGACAAGTTTTATTTCCTAACTTCTTGCCCGCCCGGAGCATCTGACGGCATGGCGCACTCAGGCGAAGCATAGCGCTCTCCCCACAGTGCGGCCATCCGGGCAGCCAACATCTGCTCCTGATGATTGGGCTGCGGATGCCAGAAACGGGCATCGTCCTGCCCCTCAGGGAGATATTGCTGACGGACAAAATGACCGGCATAATCGTGTGCATACTTATAGTCTTCGCCATACCCAAGTTCAGCCATGAGTTGCGTCGGTGCGTTTCTCAAATGGAGCGGAACAGGAAGACTGCCCGTCTGCCGGACAAAACGGACGGCGTCATTGATGCCCATATATGCCGAATTGCTTTTAGGGCTCGCCGCTACATAAACTGTGGCTTCGGCCAAAGGGATGCGCGCCTCAGGCCACCCGATTTTCGCCACAGCATCGAACGCCGCATTGGCCAGCAAGAGGGCGTTGGGATTGGCCAGGCCGACATCTTCGGCGGCTGCGATGAGCAGGCGGCGGGCAATGAATACCGGATCCTCGCCCCCCTCGATCATGCGTGCCAGCCAATAAAGGGCGGCGTCGGGGTCGCTGCCACGCAGGCTCTTGATGTAGGCCGAAACGATGTCGTAGTGCATTTCCCCACCCTTGTCGTAGGCTGCCGGGTTCTGCTGCAAGCAGGCCTCGACCGCTGCGTCTGTGATGCAGGCCTCTGCATCCGGGCCGAATGAATTCACCACAAGCTCAAGAATGTTGAGCAACTTGCGGGCGTCGCCGCCTGAATAGCGCAACAAGGCCTGCGTCTCGCTGACAGTGATGCGCCGTTCTTTCAGTTCGACATCACCGGTCAGGGCACGGTCAAGCAGCCGGAGAAGATCGTCCTTGCCGAAACTCTTCAACACATAGACTTGACAGCGGGAGAGCAATGGACGTATCACCTCGAACGAGGGATTTTCGGTCGTCGCACCGATGAGTATGAGCGTCCCTGTCTCCACCGCAGCCAAGAGGGAGTCCTGCTGCGATTTACTGAACCGGTGAATTTCGTCGATAAAAAGAATGGGAGTCACACTGTCAAAGAGAGGTTGCTCACGCCCGGAGCGGGCACGTTCTATGACGTCGCGAACCTCTTTCACGCCGCAGTTCACGGCGCTCAGTGTATAAAAGGGAGCGCGCAGACTCCGCGCTATGATTTGCGCCAAGGTGGTCTTGCCTACGCCGGGTGGCCCCCACAAAATCATGGAAGCCGGTCGGCCGGCCTCGATCATCCTGCGGATAATGCCGTTCGGCCCGACAAGATGGTCTTGCCCTACGTATTCATCAAGCGTCCTTGGACGCAAGCGTTCTGCTAAGGGTTTTGACATAACGTATTATCTATCTGCAAATTTAGGCTATTCCCTTGGAATAGCTGTTACCGGCCTGCTATTTTTTTATGACATAAAAAACCTTTCCACTGGTTGGACTTTGGCGTCTGATGGCCAGGCTAGCTTGCCTGGCAGTCTTTCAGCGCACATTACAGGCAATGTGGGACGGGCCAAAATGGCCACCCGTTGAGTCGAGGACTTACCGTTACGGCGCAAACGGCGCGGATGCAGTTCTCTGTTGCCCTTTACGGTCTTACGGTCAGCCGTCCCGTAATTTCTGTCAGCCGCCTGCGGAATTTCATCAGGCTGACAAGATTTTCAATCACCCGTTCCGTTTTTCACAGCCTTCACATCGACCCGTGCACAACGGATACCTGTAAGGGAGGAACCGCGACAGG
>ULXO01031502.1_pt1 | contig 10391 bp, 5 predicted proteins | sample 1961391 | NCBI WGS metagenome assembly ULXO01 (sample SAMEA4835841, study PRJEB28245) | human gut metagenome | biome: gut microbiome; material: fecal sample | place: Denmark | collected 2008 | reverse complement strand
AAGCGCAGGCTTTCCCAAATAAAAACCACTATTGAAATACCTATGGCTATCCATCGGTTGGTCCATTTACGGCAAGTGAAATAAGTCAATGTCCCTAATGCTGCCATAGTTAAGGCAACGACAGCTGCCCCCATATTGATATTATGGAAGAATTGAGTCAAAAAGTCACCACCCAGACATGATAAGGGGGCAGGATGATTGAAATAATCGATAAATTGATCGACTGTATAAGTGAACAATAGCATTTGCTCTCGGTGAAGAAGATGATAAGGATAGGCGAAGCGGAAAAACAGAAAACAAGCTACTCCACTTATCGTCATACTTAAAAATAGATATCGGGTATCATGCTGCATAATTCTTTGTCTTTTCATTCTTTTTAGCAAGTTACATTCACTTTTCCCTTGTCTCTGCAAAAGTAGAGAAAAACGAAAAAGTCAATTAATATTATATTATCAACTTTTGATACTATTCACTCAATCTGTCATTCCCATCTTGATATTCCATTTTAATTACGTTATTTGCATTTATACCAAAAGAGTTTCTAACCATAAAGTTGAAAAGATACGATGCGTTCCTTGTATTATGTCCGTTTGGATATCTCTTTTCTCTCTACCAGCGATGGAGTGAAAGGAGTCTATACACACGCTTATAAAATGAACCTTATTTTACGTTATCTATCATGTCACAGCATATTTTGTGGATGAAAAATATGGTTTTCTCTGTTGCCAATCGGTCACCTCTTGAATAACTGGATGTTTTTTACTATTGATAAGATTTCATTATATAATGCTTGAATTGTATTTGTAGGTTGATAAAAGAAACGGGATATTTGCAATGTGAAAAATTAACCTTAAAATCAAATTTATGACAAAAACGATGAAATCTTTATTTCTATTGATTATTCTTTCGTTGGCGTTTGTTGGCTGTACAAGCCATAATATGACAGAGTGGAACAGGAGTATCCTTTGTATAATTTCTTGTTTTCTACTCATACGAAGCAAAATAGAAATTAATATAGTGCCTTTAACCTATAGATGATTCATTCTTAACGGTTTTGATTCAATATGTTTTCAAACCGACAGACAAAGAGTGTTATTTTAATCAAATTCTAATACATATTTTATGAAACAAATTACATTAACTCTAATGCTGTGCATATTTAGTATATGCACATATGCACAACAAATCACCGTTAGTGGAACAGTGACGGATGCGGAAAATAATCCGTTGATTGGTGCTGCTGTTTTAGTTCTTGGAACTACCGATGGTGTTATTACCGATCTTGATGGTAAATATACCATTAAAGTAAATTCCGGTCAGTCTTTGAAATTCTCTTATGTAGGTTATCAGGAGCAAACTGTTAAGGTTGATGGCCGCAGTGTGATTAATGTGAAATTGTCGGAAGGTAAATTGTTGGACGAGGTGGTGGTTATCGGTTACGGTACAGTGAAGAAAAGCCATTTGACAGGTGCGGTCGCTTCTGTTTCCGGTAAAGAGTTACAGGCAAATGTTGCACGTAGTGCTTCAGCTGCTTTGCAAGGAAGAGTTGCCGGTGTTACTGTGTCGGCTGCCAACGGTCAGCCGGGGGAAGGCTTGAATATTAATGTCCGTGGTATCAGTTCATTGAGTGCCACCAGTCCGCTTTATGTGATTGACGGTGTGTATGGCGATATCAATATGGTTGATCCCGCTGACATTCAGTCTATTGAAGTGTTGAAAGATGCTTCGGCTGCTGCTATTTATGGTTCTCGTGCTGCTAATGGTGTTGTATTGGTCACTACTAAAGGCGGTCGTTTGGAAACTCCTGCCCGTGTAACAGTGGATGCCTATACAGGCGTTCAGATGGTTGCCAAATACATTGATGTAATGGATGGTAATCAGCTTCGCGATTTGGCAAAGGCTACCGGTTATAGTTCGGCAGAAGGGTTGCTGAATTGGAATGGAGGTGCAGGAACAGACTGGCAGAAAGAACTTTATAACTCGGCTATGGTGAGCAAGGTTAGCTTGAATGTATCTGGAGGAAACAAGACTTCGACCTATAATCTGTCGGGAAGCTATCTTAACCAGGATGGTATTGTAAATACTACTGGTTATGAGGCATGGAACATTCGTTCTAAGAATACTTTTTCTTTTTTCAATAATCATTTGCGTATGGGGACTACGTTGATGATGAAATTCTATAAAAAGAAGTACGAAGATGTTTCATATACTGCCGCTCTGACAGCTGTGCCTATGTGGAATGTATATGGTGAAGATGGCACTTGGGGTGTCGCTCCGGAATGGACCAGAGGAGATAATCCTGTAGGTTGGACAGAAGCCTATGATTACCAAAGACATGGGATAGACATTTTATTGAATGGCTATGCCGAAGTGGATTTGTTCTTGAAAGGATTGAAATATAAATTCAATGTAGGTATAAATAAATATACAAGACGTAATTATGCCTATAGTTCTCCTTATTATTTCAGTTCTACTTCACAAAAGAATGAAGCGGAATTGTCGGAAAGTACAGACTGGGAGAACGATTGGTTGATTGAAAATACAATCAATTATGATAATACGTTTGGCAATCATACGGTTTCTGCTTTGGTGGGTTATTCTGCCCAGCGTAACAATGCGCGTGGTTTTGGTGCAGGACGTAAGGGTTTCCCGGAAGGTTTCTCTGTGATTGACGCCGGTTCGGTTTCTTCACAAAATACATCGGGTAGCGCTTGGGCCAATACAATGATTTCTATGTTTGGGCGTGTGATGTATTCGTATGCCGATCGTTATATGCTGTCTGCTTCTATTCGTCGGGACGGTTCTTCCAAATTTGCAGATGGAAACCGCTGGGGCACATTCCCGTCTGTATCTTTGGGTTGGAATGTGATGAATGAAGATTTCTTTGAAAATATCAAGGAAACCATGAATGAATTGAAAATTCGTGCCAGTTATGGTGTACTGGGTAATTTGAGCGGTATTGGCAATTATGCTACCCAATCTGTTGTTTATAAAGGTATGAATAACATAATGGGTACAGAACTTTGGGAAGGTGCCATTACCGGTAAGGAATGGACTTCACCCATGAATGTGACTTGGGAAAAGACGAAGACTTTGAACTTGGGTTTGGATTTTGCTTTCTTGAACAATAAGTTCAGTGTCAGTGCTGATTATTTTATTCAGAAAACAGAAGATATGTTGTTGTCTATGCCGCAGTCTTTGAGTTTTGGTTTGAGTGGAAATCCTACAGTAAATGCAGGTACAGTAGAAAACAAAGGATTTGAAATTTCATTGAATCACCGTAATAATGTAGGCGATTTGTATTATCATGTAGGTGTCAATGCTACCTTCATCAAGAATAAACTGACGGAAGTAAACGGAAGTCGTGATGAATGGCAGGGATTCAATCCTCATGCCAAAGGAACGATCACTTATGCCAAGACCGGTCATTCCATAGGTTATTTCAATTTGATAAAGACGGATGGTGTATTCCAAAGCCAACAAGAAATTGATGCGTATGTGGATAAGAATGGTAATAAGATCCAGCCTAATGCACAACCGGGTGACTTGCGTTTCGTGGATTATAACGAAGATGGTAAGATTGACAATAATGACCGTCAGGATGTAGGCTCTGCTTTCCCGAAAGTTAACTTGGGTGTAAGTCTGGGTGCTGAATGGAAAGGTTTGGATTTGAATATGTTCTTTGACGGAAACTTTGGCAACAAGATTTACAATGCCCAGTATTATACTACGGTTTATAATGAATCAACAGGAAACCAGTATGCAGAACGCATGAACAGCTGGACTGAAAACAATCATTCTGATATTCCTCGCTGTTTGTTTGGTACTAGCGATCCTAATGGTACAAACTGGGGCTATACGGACCGTTGGCTGGAAAATGGTTCATTCTTGCGCTTGAAGACTTTGGAATTAGGTTATACGTTGCCTAAAGTATGGGTATCCAAAGCCGGTTTGCAGAATGTGCGTGTTTATACGGCTATGGAAAACCTTTTCACTATAACCGATTATAAAGGATATACTCCTGACTTGGGTATGGTAGATGCCGATGGTGCCGGTACATCAGGTGGTTCGGGTGTAATGACCCGTGGTTGTGATGACGGTCGTTATCCGATGGCACGTACTATCACCTTTGGTTTACAAGTAAATTTCTAATTAGGAATAAGTAATATTTGCAGAATATGAAAAAGAATTTTATAAAATACATAGCTGCATTGGCTGTAGCTCCAATGTTGTTGTCTTCTTGTAGTGATGATTTTCTGAATGAGATTGACCCTAACCGTCAGACTCCGACCACTTTCTGGACATCCGAAGATAATGTGATGAAAGGCTTGTCCGCAGTTTATAATCCTTTCCGCCGTATGACCAGTGGATATTATGGCGGGTTGGAAGGCATCATGCATCTTCAGATGCGCGGTGATGACCTTTACCCCACTCGCGGAGAAGAACCTTATATTTGGGAATATTTGTCGTTTGTCAACACAACGAATACAAAGGATTTGAGCTGGGGAAACATCTATGAAGGCATTCAGATGGCGAACGAATTCATATATCGTGCGGCTACGGTTGATATGGACGAAACCAAACGTGAGCAAATGATAGGTGAGGCTTATTTCTTACGTGGATTCTGGTACTTCCGTTTGCGTACTGATTATCGTGATGCGGTTATCCGTACTCTCCCGCAGGATGCAGATCCGGAAACTCATGGACTGTCTAGCGGTGATGAAGTGCTGGAACAGGCTATTTCAGACTTTAAGGAAGCCAAGTCTCGTTTGCCTAAACTTCGTTCAAGCGATGAAAACGGTCGTGTAACTCAAGGTGCGGCTATTGCCATGTTGGGTAAAGCTTATATCTGGAAAGGGGATTATCAGGCCGCAAAGAATGAGTTTGAAATTATAATGAATGGTTATGGTTACGATTTGACTCAAAAGTATGAGGATAACTTCCGTGACGATACGGAATTTAATGCTGAATCTATTTGGGAAATCAATTATGATGCCAAAGGTAATTCGGGTGACGCTTGGGGCAATGGCACTAGTGACGACTCGTTTATGGGAAACAACCTTGCTCATTATTTTGGTCCGACACTGAAAGGTGAGAATATTGGCGGTGGTTGGTATAAGATGCAACCTTCTCCCTATTTGATAAAAGAATTCATTTCCGAACAGCGTCCGGAAGGCTCTGATTCCAAATGGGATAAGCGTTTATACACTACGTGCTTCTTTAAATACTCTGATTTCGGTGATGTGAAACCAGATGAAAAATTCTATGGTGGTAAAGTGGAATTTGATGATATGTTTAAATGGACGGTACTGCCCGAAGGCGACGGCAAATATGGTATTGCCAAGCAAGGATACGCTCCTGCTTATCCGGTTATCGAGGGTGTTCAAGGGCGTTTCATGATGAAGAAGTTTGCAGCTTGGTGGGTTCCCACAGGATGTACGATGTATTCTAACGATGCCGGACGTATCAACAATTTACGTATTATGCGTTTTGCAGAAGTTTTGTTGCTTCACGCTGAGGCTTGTCTGGAAACCAATGATGAAAGCGGAGCAATGAAAGATATTAACCGGATTCGTGTACGTGCCGGGCTGCCGGAGAAAAACTTGAGTGGAAAAGATGCTATAATGACAGAACTCCAGAAACAGAAATTACTGGAATTTGCCGGAGAGAATATACGTTGGGATGATATGGTTCGTTGGTACGGAAATGATCCTGCTAAGTTGAAAGCTATCATGCACGAACGCAAGACCGATTCTCAACATTATGAATTGCTTTACGAAGAAAATGAAAGTGGTGAAAAGGAATTGGTAGGATATAAACCGACAGACCGCATTTCGGATACACAAGGATTTGACCATTTTGAAGCTAAATTCTTGTACTTCCCGATACCTCAGGCAGAGGTGGACGCTAATTTGAATTTGGAGCAAAAGCCGGAATGGAGATGATTACATTGAACTGATAATTAAAAAGTATGAGAGGGAGGGGGATCTCTCCCTCTATAAAAACAATGAAGCCAAATGAAAAGGAAAGGATATTATTTATGCTCTTTGTTGGTTATGATATTTGTATTTTTGTCATGTCGTGATGAAGAACAGGATTGTACCCAAGCTATGCAGGATATACAAAACCAGTTGAAGGAAAATGATTTATTGAAATCTGTTTCTCAGGAACGTGAACAATGTGTTTTGTTATTTGAGTCCAATAAGGTAATTTTTCCGCAAGAGTTAATCCAAAATGTAGATGTGGATGCGGAAAACTGGAAAACGACTTTGACATTTGTCAATGGAAGCACTTATGTTATACCTACCTTAGGCACTTCGATTGACAACTTGATATTGAGTTCTACAGTCAATCCTTCCGGTTGCAATCCATTATCGGCCAGTGTAGTTGTAAAATTACCTGTATTGGGACGCATTAAACTGATTGTACACAGCAAACCGGGAAAGCATACACCTGACGTGGAATATGCATTTAAGAGTGTGGAATTAAAACAGAATATCCCGGTATTGGGACTTTATCCCAATTATAATAATCAGGTCACTTTAATTTATACAGATTTGCAAGGAAATGAACGTGCTCGGTCCGATCTAAAGCTTCAGACAAAAACATTGGAAAGCAGAAGACTGCCCAAGGAAATCAGAGTGGTAAAGGCTCAATATGACCGTATGGAGCCAGGCATGAATTTAGTTAACTCTCCCGGACAGGATGAAACAGACACTTCTATCCCTTATATGGTAGATGCTGACGGAGAAATCCGTTGGATTCTTGATTGGGAGAAGTCGGATGAACATCGATATATCGGAATCGGGTGCGGACTGATTCGGATGCAGAACGGACATTATATGACCGGTGACGGAAACCATCATCGGATGGTGGAAGTGGATATGATGGGAAATACAATTCATAATTGGGATATGCTGGAAAGGGGATATACTATGCATCATGCCATATCTCAAGATAAACAAGGCAATATATTAGCTACGGTGAGCAAGACTTCCGCTAAAATAGCCAATGGAAAGGATGTACGGATAAACGATTTCATTATTAGAATGGATCCCGAAAAAGGGGAAATATTGCAAGAATGGGATTTGGTGCACATGCTGGATTCGGCACGGTATGGTATGACCGATTATAATCTTACCGCTGATCCTTATGCGCAAAATGCCAGTAATTGGGCGCATAATAATGGTATAGTGGAATGGGGAAATGATTATTTGGCTACAGCTCGCTATCAAGGAATATTCAAATTTAATAAAGCCGGAGGCATTGAGTGGATTATATCACCTCATGGGTATTGGAGAGATAGATATTTGAAATTATTATTAAATCCTCTTCATGCCGACGGAACTCCCATTACTGATCCTGATGTGATAGCCGGAACGAAGAATTGTGATGATTTTGAATGGCCTTGGGGGTGCCATACTGCTGTTCCGTTGCCTAATGGACATATCTTTTATTTCAATAATGGCTATGGACGAAATTTCAAGCTTGATTTTACGGATAGAAAAAATGTTTATACTTGTGGAATAGAGTACGAAGTGGATGAAGTAAACCGTACGGTTCGTCAAGTTTGGCAATATGGAAAAGAACGGGGTACCGCATATTTTACTCCGGCCCGTTCCGGGGTGCAATATTTGGAACAAACGGGTAACAGATTAATTTGTCCGGGAATGAGCAATGTGCTTAGCAATGGCAATCGTGGTGCACGCGTGACAGAAGTAGATCCCGAGACACAGGAGATTGTATTTGAGTTGGAACTGGAAGATGCAATTTATCAGCGAGTTTATCGTATGTCTCTCTATCCTGACAATCAATAAATGCATTTTTACTATAAAAGATTAATTGAGAATAATAAATAAAAGGTAATATTGCGCCAGCGGCATAACGACACGACACCGGTACAACCTTTCGTCCGTCTTGGCGAGAGTCAGAATAGTGCGCACCCGAATCTGACGGACTGGAGAGGCTTGCCGGACTTAAAGGCAGACAACCAACAGCGGAACGTGGTGCTTCCTCTCAAGTTTGCTAACGGGAAGTATGCCTTCTATACCCTCAGCAAACTAAAATTTCAGTTTCATTGTTTTGTTGTTGTAAATAATATCTTTTTCAATAACAGACACGTGTCCCGATTCCAAAGGAGTAAAAATCTGAATCTTGAACTTTCTATTCTCTAATTTAGGCGGCATTTTACCGATAGGAGCAAATAGAGTAAACGTTTGATGATTGTTATCCCATTTCATTTGAATCGCTGAATAACCTCCTCTCTCATAGGCATAAGTTTCATTATCGTCTTCATAAAATAAAAACTCTGCATCTTTACCTGCATAAACTGATAACATAATTTCAGAGCCATCGTCTTGAGCAACATATTGAACCACTTTATTACGTGGAACAATGGAACCGGCTTTTACAAATATTGGCAGCTTTTCCAAGGGAGCATCATATTTTATTTCTTGTCCTCCCTCGTAGCATCTATTGGAGTGCAAGTCAAACCAATAGGTACCGGAATGTTGTGGTAAGTAAATCAATTCTAATGTATTAACATCCGAAATAGCCCCCTCCCGATTATAATACATTGGTCTGGTTATTGGATGAATCATTAATGCATCCCCAAACATATAACTGCTCCCGTCATCAAACGTTTTCCGGTCGTCAGAAAAATCCACTACTGTACCACGCATTATTGCCGAACCTTTTGACGTAACCTTCCAAGCTTCTGAATATATATACGACAAGAGTGAATAACGAAGATGAATCATCTCAACTTGAATGTCATAAAATAGGCTGCCGGGCTCGCCAAAATGCCAAATCTCACGTGGCACTTCCGTTCCATGAGCCCGGAATATCGGAGAAAGAGCTCCGTACTGAAACCACCTTGTGTATAATTCCAAATAAGCAGAATCTTTAAGCCCCTTTGCATACCCTCCATCGCAAGAAGATATGTTTCTATGGATTTCCGTACCTATCTCTCCGGTTCCTTCACCTGAATTTTCCCTACTTCGCACTCTAAAGCCACCGATATCGGTAGTCCAATAAGGAATGCCGGTCATACAAATATTAAGACCGGCTACAAGTTGCTTTTTTAATACATCCCAAGAAGCATAGATATCTCCCGACCATATAGAAGTGCCAAATCGCTGCTGCCCTGCAAAAGCAGAACGAGTCAAGACAGATGCGCGATTATCACTCTGCTTCCTTAAGTTTTCATACATCATTTTAGTTAATACATACGAATAAGTATTGAGATAACGAGCAGCAGATCCGATAAAAGTCTTACCGGCTTTTTTACTCCACTGAGTCTGCTTTTCAGGATATAGCCCGTCTTTATAAGCCGGTTCTGTCGCATCCAACCACCAAGAATCCACACCTTTGGTATAAAGTCCCTGATACAAATGGTTCCAAAAGATTTTTTGAGCTGTGGGAGCATATATATCCGCTACCTTATAACCTGCCCATGTGGGCACATCATACAGCACATTGGCTGAATCCATCTCTTGATATATTTTCGTGGATTTTCCAAAACCGGGCCAAACAGACAATGTTAACTTAACATGATACTTCTTATGCAAATCTTCAATAACCTTTTGGGGATTAGGATGAGTGACCGGGTTAAAAACCATGCCATTCCACGAATCGAGGTTTTCTCCCCAATATTGCCAGTCTTGAACAATATTGTCTAATGGAATATTTCTCATTCGGTAAGTTCTCACCACATCTTGAAGCTCATCAAATGTCTTGTAGCGTTCCTTTGACATCCAGAATCCAAAAGCCGATTTGGGAAGCATTGGCGAATTCCCTGTCAATTCGCAATATCCCGACATAGCATCCTTCATATCTTTCCCCACTACCAAATAATAATTTACTCCATCTCCTATCTCAGAAGTAAAAGTAGCTCCATCAGGAGTATCTTCAAAGGTGGAGCAAGAATAATTATCCCAAAACAACACATAATTTGAAGTGGATACAATAACCGGATTTGCTATTTCACGATTGGCGTGCACCAACAATTCCTTATGCCCCCTATAATTATAAACTCCATCTTGATACTGCCCCAAACCATAAATAGCTTCATCGGGCTTTAAAATAAAGGTTTGGCTCACAGTATATGCTTTTTCCCCTAAGTCATCGACTTCGGAAAAATGATTACCACCTTCTACGAGAATCGTGTCACTGTTTTGAACATCAGTAAAAAGAACCCTATCCTGCAAAATATCATAGGTTGCTTCTACCTTTGCCGATTTTAAGATAATCTTATTTTGCAATGAACGACATTTTATATCCTGTGCTGCAAAAGCTTTATCATTTACAATAAGAGAAGGCTTCTGTTCTTGTCCTGCAGGATAAGTTCGGACATGTATGATATTATCCTTTAAAAAAGATATCTCAATTTG
>ULXO01065498.1_pt1 | contig 10425 bp, 9 predicted proteins | sample 1961391 | NCBI WGS metagenome assembly ULXO01 (sample SAMEA4835841, study PRJEB28245) | human gut metagenome | biome: gut microbiome; material: fecal sample | place: Denmark | collected 2008 | reverse complement strand
TATTTATCAATAAAGTGTGACATATGTTTGACAAACCTACATAAGTAATATTTGAAAAATAAAATTATAGTTGACTTTTTGTGAAAATAAAAGTATAATGGATATGTAGTTTATAAAAGGAGAAAGATGTTATGCTTGCAAAGTACTGGAAAAAAATAGGTATGTTAATACTAATTATAGCTTGTGTTTTTAACATAATGAGCAAGTTAGTAAATAAGTTATCAATAAATAAAGAGATGTTATATTCTGCAGTATATATGCAAGAACATCAAGAAAATAAAGTTGATTCAAACAATGAATCACAAAATAATAAATAACAATAAAACAATTTAGTTAAAAAGCTTGAAAAAAATAAAAAAATATGATAATATTAAAAACAGTCAGTTTATTAAATGAGAAAGAGGTGAACATAAATGAAAAAAGATATACAACCAGAATATAACCAAACAACTATTACATGTGCATGTGGTAACGTGTTAGAAGTTGGTTCAACAAAAAAAGATTTAAAAGTAGACGTATGTTCAAAATGTCATCCATTCTGGACAGGAAATCTAAGACAAGAAACAGCAGGTGGTAGAGCAGATAGATTCAAGAAAAAATATGGTCTTGCATAAGAAGTTGGAAAGTAGAAATGTCTACTTTCTTTTTTTGTTGTTAATCCCTTGCAAAATCAACCAAAATATAATAAAATGGGTGTGCTAAACTAGGAAGGAAAGATAGTAAAAATGAAAGTAGATAAAAACATAAAAGAACAAGAAAAATATATAGAAAAGATAAGAGAAATAAATAAAGAAAAAAATCAAAAATATAATATTTTAACAATGGGATGTCAATTAAATGAAAATGATTCAGAAAAGTTGTGTGGAATGCTTGAAAAAATGGGATACACAAAGACTGAAGATGTAAAAGAAGCAGATATCGCATTATTTAATACATGTTGTGTAAGAGAAAATGCAGAAGATAAATTATTTGGTAAATTAGGAGAACTAAAAAAATTAAAAGTTGAAAAAGGTCTAATAATTGCAATTGGTGGATGTATGATGCAAGAAAAACATATAACAGATAAAATAAAAGAAAGTTATCCATTTGTTGATATATTATTTGGAACACACACATTATATAGATTTCCAGAAGATTTATATAATTCAATTCAAGAAAAAAGAAAAATTGAAGACATAATAGATATAGATGGTGAAATTCATGAAGGACTACCAATAAAAAGAGATAGCAAAATAAAAGCATCTGTAACAATAATGAACGGATGTAATAATTTTTGCGCATATTGTATTGTGCCATATGTTAGAGGAAGAGAAAGAAGTAGAGAACCAAAAGATATAATAGAAGAAGTAGAGCAATTAGCCAAACAAGGATATAAAGAAATAACGTTACTTGGACAAAATGTAAATTCATATTTAAGAGTAGAAAGAGAAAAAAATATACCATTTGAGAAATACAACGGAGTAGATTCATTTGCAAAACTATTAAAAGAAATAAATAAGATAGATGGAATAGAAAGAATTAGGTTTGTATCACCACATCCAAAAGATTTTACAGATGATGTTATAGAAGCAATTGCAGAATGTGACAAGGTATGTAAATTAATACATTTACCGCTTCAATCAGGAAATACAAATGTATTAAAAGTAATGAATAGAAAATACACAAAAGAGCAATACTTGAATTTAGTGGAAAAAATGAAAGCAAAAATACCTAATTTAACATTATCAACAGATATAATAGTAGGTTTTCCAGGGGAAACTGATGAAGAATTTGAAGATACATTAGATGTTGTAAGAAAAGTTAAATTTGAACAGGTATATATGTTTATATATTCAAGAAGAGTTGGAACACCAGGAGATAGAATGGAAAACCAAATACCAGAAGAAGTAAAACATAGAAGATTTGACAAATTAAAAGCATTAGTAGAAAGTCAAATAGAAGAAAACAATCAAAAATATGTAGGAACAAAACAAAAAATCCTTGTAGAAGGAGAAAGCAAAAACAATCCAGAAATGCTAACAGGAAGAACAGATAGTAATAAAGTAGTTATATTTAAAGGACCAAAATGCCTAATAAATAACATAATAGAAATAGAGATAGAGTCAGAACATATGTGGTATTTAAAAGGCAAAAATGATTTTGGGGACGGAGCAAAAAATCATATAAGCTAAATAAATTATGATAATAAATTGGAGAAAAGTAATGGAAAAAGATTTATTTGAAAAAATATTAAAAGAATTATTAAATGGTAAAAGTTTAAGAGAACTTCAAGAGAAATACGGCTTTGATAGGAATTGGTTTAAAGAAAGAATTAATAGAGAATATCCGGTTGGAACTCCTCAAAGGGAACAAATAGAAAAACAATTATTTGAAAATAAGAAAAACAGCACTACTGTAAATATACCTAAAGAAGAGTTGGAAAAACAAACTTTAAAAGTTATACAGGGTAAGGCATTGTTAGAGGAAGCTGCTAGAGAATGTGGAGTATATATACAAACTTTTAGGGAAAAGATGTTAGAATACATAAATGGTTCAAATGATGACGAGCTTAAAAGAAAATATGTAGAATATCAATCAAGAATAAATCCAGATTATTCATTTATTAATTTTAAAGCGTTATTTATAGAAATGCTTAAATCAGATATGAGTCAGAGTGAGATAGCAAAAGTATATGGAATACCTGCAAGAACAGTTAGCAGAGAGTTGGAAAAATTTAAAACTTCAAAGGAATTTGAAGAAATATATAAAATGGCAAAAGAAAGTGCAGAAAGAAAGGTAACAAGAAAACCTTTTACAGAATATGAAAGGATATTGATGGATTTAATATTAAACAAATATAAAGAAGGGCCAGTTATAATTTCTGACGCAATAAGTAAGGAAGAAAGAGAATATAAAACAGCTAAAGAACTTTTAGAAAAAGCACAAAATATAGAAGGAACCAATCAAGAAAAAGCTAAAACTTTGGGAATAAGTGTTAGTTCATTAAGAAGAGCAAAAATAAAAGTAGAACAATATGAAAATTTGAAAAAAGATGAACGAAATATATAATAATATAAAAGGAGAAAAATAAATGGCAGAATTTTCACCAATGATGCAAAGATATCTTGAAACAAAAGAAGAATATAAAGATTGCATATTATTTTATAGATTGGGCGATTTTTATGAAATGTTTTTTGATGATGCAATAACAGCATCAAGAGAATTAGAATTAACATTAACAGGAAAAGATTGTGGACAAGAAGAAAGAGCGCCAATGTGTGGAATACCACATCATGCTGCCGAAATATATATATCAAAATTAATAGCGAAAGGATATAAAGTAGCAATATGCGAACAACTTGAAGATCCTAAAAAAGCTAAAGGAATAGTAAAAAGGGGAGTTATAAGAGTTGTAACACCAGGAACCCTTGTAGAAAGTAATATGCTTGAGGAAAGAAAAAATAACTTTATAATGTCTATTTTTAAAAGTGGAATATATTATGGAATTAGTGTGTGTGATATATCTACAGGAGAATTTTATTCAGCAGAAATAAAAGACAACTATAATTTTCCAATGTTATTAGATGAAATTGCTAGATATACACCTTCAGAATTATTAGTAAATTCTATGATGTCAAATTGCCAAGAAGAAATCGGAAAAATAAAGGAAAGATTCGAAAATATTTATATTACTAATTTTAATGATAAATTTTTTACAAGTGAGCTAAATAATATAAATTTAAGATTTAACATAGTAGATAATAATGGTAAAAAAGTTGAAGATATACAAGATAAAACATTAGCAGTTAGCTCAATAAATGCCCTGGTTGAATATATAGAAGAAACTCAAAAAACAACATTAGACCACATAAATAAAATAACAGTATATCAACTTTCTAAATATATGGCATTAGATATAAATGCAAGAAGAAACTTAGAAATAACAGAAAAGATGCGAGACAAATCGAAAAAAGGAACATTGCTATGGGTATTAGATAAAACTTCGACATCAATGGGAGGACGTTTACTTAGAAGATGGTTAAATGACCCATTAATAGACGTAAAAGAGATTAATAAAAGATTAAGTGCAGTAAAAGAGCTAAAAGATAGTATAATGCTAAGAGGAGATATAATTGAGAACTTAAAGAAAGTATATGATATAGAAAGATTAGCAGGAAAAATGGCATTTGGAAATGCAAATGCTAGAGATATGATTACATTAAAAAATTCGTTATATAAATTACCGGATGTTAAGAATGTTTTAAAAGAATGTAAATCAGCTTATCTTGAGGAATTATATGAAAAACTTGATGAATTACAAGACATATATACTTTAATTGAAAATTCAATAGTAGATGACCCACCAATGACAATTAAAGAGGGTGGAATAATAAAACTTGGTTATGACGAGGAAATTGATAAATTGAAGACCGCACAAACAGAAGGAAAAAATTGGTTGATTCAACTAGAAGCGGAAGAAAAAGAAAAAACAGGAATAAAAAACTTAAAAATTGGATTCAATAAAGTATTTGGATATTATTTAGAAGTAACAAAATCATTTTTGGATAAAGTACCAGATAGATATGTTAGAAAGCAAACATTAACAAATGCTGAAAGATATATAACAGATGAATTAAAAACTTTGGAAAACCAAATATTAGGGGCAGAAGAACGTGTTGTAAACCTAGAATATGATGCATTCACAAAAATAAGAGGAGAAATTGCCCAAAATGTAAGAAGGTTGCAAACTACAAGTGAAGTAATATCAACATTAGATGTATTGGCATCATTTGCTCAAGTTGCAGAAGATATGAATTATTGTATGCCAGAAGTAAATGATACAGGTATAATTGATATTAAAAATGGTAGACATCCTGTAATTGAAAAAATTATGGGTGTTGGAACATTTGTAGAAAATGATACATATTTAGATAGAAATGAAAACAGACTAGCAATAATTACAGGACCTAATATGGCCGGAAAATCAACATATATGAGACAAGTAGCTTTAATAACACTTATGGCCCAAGTAGGAAGCTTTGTACCGGCAGAAAGTGCTAATATTGGTGTTGTGGATAAAATTTTTACAAGAGTTGGTGCATCAGATGATTTAAGTATGGGACAAAGTACTTTTATGGTTGAAATGATGGAAGTTGCTACAATCTTAAAAGAAGCAACAAAAAATAGCTTGGTAATTTTAGACGAAATTGGTAGAGGAACATCAACATATGACGGTCTATCAATTGCATGGGCTGTGGCAGAATATATTGCAGATACAGAAAAATGTGGAGCAAAAACGTTATTTGCAACACATTACCACGAATTAACAGAATTAGAAAATAAAATAGATGGAATAAAAAATTATTCTATTGCGGTAAAAGAAAAAGGTGAAGATATAATTTTCTTAAGGAAAATTGTAAAAGGTGGAACAGACGAAAGCTATGGAATTCATGTTGCTAAACTTGCAGGAGTTCCAAAAGTTGTAACAACAAAAGCTAATGAAATTTTACGTTCTTTGGAAAGAAAAAATATCTTGACAAATAAAAAAGCAGAAAAACAAGACAAAAAACAAGTGGAAGGTCAATTTGATATGTATAATTACAAATTAGCTGAAATAGCACATGAAGTTGACAAAATTAATTTAAATGAGCTAACACCAATTGATGCTTTAAATACATTGGTTAGAATAAAAGAAAAAATGAAATAAAAAGGAGGACTATAAGATGAGTTCAAATACAAACAATATGTCAAATACAAAAGATAAAGTAAATAAGATACTAATGGTTACAGCATTTCCAACGTATGGAGCTGGAAGCGGAGTGCAAGTAACAGCACTAGCAAAATCATATCAAAAAGAAGGAAAAGATGTAGCCATTATTACGGGTAATAACCGTACACAATTTGATAAAATACCGGGTGTAAAATATCATGTGGTTCCATTTACATCAGAAGAAGAGCATCCAGAAAAAATACCAGGACAATGTGATTTTAACTATTTAATGTTTACAACACATACTGAAAGCACAGCGAATTTCTGGAATGCAAATCTGGAACAAATAAAAGAATATGAATTAGCCTTTAAGAAAGCAATAAATGAAGAAATAAAAGAATTTAAACCAGATGTAATACATGGTCAACATAACTGGATTTCTACTGCTATTGCAACAGAAACAGGAGTTCCTACTGTTGTTACAATTCATGGAACAGATTTAATGGGATTTGAAAGAAGCAAAAAAGAATTAGCGAAAGTAAGACAAGAATTAAAAAATGCCAAAGATTCAAAAGAAATTCAAAGATTAAAAGATGAAGAAACAAAATATAACATGTATATAGAATATTCTAATCGTTCTGCAATAAATGCTAAAAAAATTATTGTAATATCTGAAGCTCAAAGAGAAGAGTTTGCAAGACTATTCCCAATAGCTGCTTCTAAAGTTGAATTAGTTGAAAATGGATATGATACAGAAAAATTTTATGTTGATAAAACAGCATCAAAAGAAGAAACAATAGGTCAATTAGTTTCTCAAAATACAGAAGATGGAAAAATACCTTTAGATTATGACAAACTTGTTACATTTGTTGGAAAATTTGCAGACTTTAAAGGGATTGATGTATTATTAGATGCGGCAAAAGACTATGAGCAAAGAATGCAAAAAAATGGTAAAAAAGTTGCAACAGTTATTGTTGGTTCAGGTCAATTAGAAGAACAATTGAAAAAACAAGCCCATGATTTGGCCTTAAAAAATACTCATTTTGTCGGAAGGAAAAATAGTGACGAAGTAAGAAAAATACAAAGTTTATCAGATGTTTCTTTAATTCCTTCAAGAAATGAACCTTTTGGACTAGTTGTAATTGAGGGTATGGTATGTGGACATCCTGTTATAGGAACAAATGCAGGAGGCATACCAGGAATTTTAAATATTAACAAAGAAGATATTAGTGATAAAACTAAAACTTATGTAACACCTGTTGGTGTTCTTGTACCAATGGATAATAGTGAAGCACTAAGTAATGCAGTTTGTGATGTGTTAGACGAAAAAGTTAAATTCGATGATAGCTTTATTGTAAATTATACTAAAGAACATTATGCTCAAGAAGAAATAACAAAACATATATTAAGCATATTTGAAGAAGCTGTGCAAAATAAAAAAAAAGATAGATGTTGTTGGGAAGAGAGATAAAATATGAAATATAAAAATAGAGATTCTTAAGTGAATCTCTATTTTAGATTTCAACTCTAGGCTGATACCTCTCAAGCCACATATTTACCTGACATAAATAAGCAATTAGTTGTGGGCCGACCATTAATTGGCCAAACCATGGCCTTGTAAACGCTTTACCATCAGTTTCTAAAATTTCTAAAATATATTGTCTATTTAGCAAATTATTAATAGGAGCATTTTTATCTTTCATAATGTTTGTAAGCATTTCTTTTACTTTAGCCAGATATGTTGGGTTGTGAGTTTTAGGATATGGAGATTTTTTTCTATCAACAATTTCAGAAGGAAGAAAATCTTTACAAATATAACGTAATAAACCTTTTTCACGCCCTTTTAATGCTTTCCATTCCCAAGGTATGTTCCACACATATTCAGCTAGTCTATAATCGCAAAAAGGAACTCTTAATTCAACACCATTGTACATTGCCATTCTGTCAGAACGCTCTAACAATGTTTGCATAAACCAATTTAATGTCAAATATGAAATTTTTCTTTTCTCAGCAGTTTCTTTTGAATCTGTTGGAAGTATTTCAACTTTATCTAAACTTTCGTTATATCTAAAGTCAATATACTCTTTTAAAGATATTTCTTTGCCAATTGAAGGATTTAAAAGTTTTTGCCTTTCATCTAGAGAGATAGACCAAGGAAAAGTATTACTAGTTAAAGCATCTTGTCTAAAAAACCAGGGATATCCACCAAAGATTTCATCAGCACATTCACCTGTTAATGCAACTGTTTTTTCTTTTTTCACGTTTTTGCAGAACAATAATAAAGATGAGTCAATATCAGCCATTCCTGGTACATCCCTTGCAATCATAGCATCTTCTAAAGCATCTGCTAATTCAGGTGTGTCTATTATAATTTTATGATGATTAGTTTTTAAATTCTTTTGAACAAGGTCAATGTAAAAGTTATCTGAATTTGGCTGAAAATCACTTTTAACAAAATTTTTATCATTATCAACATAATCTATAGAATAAGTGTCTAAGGGTGGCATTAAATTAGCCTCGTAATAATCAGACGCAAATTTTGTAATAATACTAGAATCTAATCCACCAGATAGAAAGGTACAAAGAGGAACATCAGCTACTAATTGTTTTGTTATAGAATCATTTAATAAAAATTTTAAACGTTCACAAGTTTGGCCTAAACTATCGGTATGTTCTTTAGAAATAAGTTTCCAATATTGTTCTAAGTGTAATCCAGAATGATTGTATATGGCAAAATGAGCAGGCTTAATTTCAAATATATCTTTAAAAACAGATAAACCAGGAGTATGTGCAGGACCGATGCCAAACAATTCAGAAATCCCTTGAGAGTCTAATACTTTTTTAACACCAGGATATTCTAATAATCCTTTAATTTCAGAAGAAAAGACAAGAGTTTTATCAATTATTGTATAAAATAAAGGCTTAACACCAAAATGATCTCTTGCTAAAAATATTTGATTTTTTTGTGTATCCCATATTGCAAATGCAAAAATGCCATTTAAATGTTTTACAACATCATTTCCATAATAAATATAGCTTTTTAAAAGAATTTCTGTATCTGAATGTCCTTGAAGTTCAAAATTATTTTTTAATAACACTTTTTTTAATTCTTTTGTATTATATATTTGGCCATTATATATCATAACATATGTACCAAATGAATATTTTTCAACCATAGGTTGTTTTCCGCCCTCTGGGTCTATAACAACAAGTCTTTTGTGGGCGAGAGCAACATTTTTGTCTATATAATATCCTTGTTCGTCAGGACCTCTTCTAAAAAGCGTATTATTCATGCTTTTTAAAATATATTTTTCATTTGAAATATCTTTTTCAAAATTAGCAAATCCAACAAAACCACACATAACATTCCTCCATTTTAAAATTACATTAATATTATAACTTATTATATAGTGTATGCAAAAAAGTATGTAAAATTTATTGATTTAGTAAAAAAATTGTAGTAAACTAAAAAAGTAGATTGTAACAATATATATCTAAAAAATAGTAATTATAAAAAATATAGTATGAGGAAAAATAAATGAAAATAAAAAATATATTTCTACATTTTGGCTTGGTATGTAATCATAAATGGAAAGTTTTCAAATTATGTTGCAAAATTGGAGAACCTTGGAGAGGGCTTGTACATGACTTTTCTAAGTTTTCACCTACTGAATTTATTGAAAGTTGTAAATATTATGTAGGGATACATTCTCCAATAACAGAGGCAAAAAAAGATAAAGGATATTCCGAAGCGTGGTTACATCATAAGGGAAGGAATAAACATCACCCAGAATATTGGGTAGATGATATTGCACCAGATAAAACGCCAATAATTCCATATAAATATGCAGCAGAAATGATTTGTGATAAAATGGCTGCTGGGATGGCCTATGAAAAAGAAAAATTTTCGGAACAATATGAATTAGATTATTGGAATAAAGAAAAACAATATGAAAAGATAAATTCTAAAACAGAGCAATTTGTAACTGCTATACTAGAACAAGCTGTAGAAGAGGGGATAAATAAAACATTTACAAAGGCGAACTTTAGAAAAAATTATGAAAAATATTGTAAATAAAGGTAATATAACTATTGACAAAAATAGAAAATACTTGTATAATTTTATAGTGACTAAAGGCAATGTCATATATGAATAAGATAAAATTGAAAAGATATATACATATATCGCGATAAACAAGGAGGGATAATAATGGCACAACCAAAAAGAAGATGGTCAAAAGCAAGAACACATTCAAAAAGGTCAACATGGAAAAAAGAAGTACCAACATTTTCAACTTGCCCACGTTGTCATGAACCAGTATTACCACATAGAGTTTGCAAAAACTGTGGATATTATGATGGAAAAGAAGTAATAGCTAAAAAAGAAACAGAAAATGCGTAAGTATTTTAGTAACGTTTGTAATAAGACAGACGTTATTTTTTTATGAAATTTACAAATAGCCAAGCATTTGCTACAAAAATCACAAATTGTTGTTGACACAGTCAGAGGAATATTATAAAATAATGCGTGACAAGGTGTCATTTAAAAGGATGTGATATTATATGCCAAAACAAACATTTTTTAATTTGAAAGAAGACAAAAAAGAAAAGATAGAAAAAGCATTGATAAAAGAATTTAGTCGTAATTCCTTCGAAAAAGCTTCAATTAGTAATATAATTTTAGAAGCAAATATTCCAAGAGGAAGTTTTTACCAATATTTTGAAGACAAAGAAGA
>ULXO01055154.1_pt1 | contig 10452 bp, 8 predicted proteins | sample 1961391 | NCBI WGS metagenome assembly ULXO01 (sample SAMEA4835841, study PRJEB28245) | human gut metagenome | biome: gut microbiome; material: fecal sample | place: Denmark | collected 2008 | reverse complement strand
TGCCGATTTGGAGCTTCCGAAAAACAAGGAGGAAATCAAGTCGGTATTGGAAAGTGATATCGTAGCCCGTTATTATTTCAGGCGCGGGGTGGTCCAACAGCAATTGAAAACGGATAAGGATTTGAAAACCGCTTTAGAGATTTTGACGGATACGGAACGCTATGAAAGTTTGCTTAAACCGGTGAAAAAATGAAAAAGAAAAGGGCGAATCCCAACAAGGGCATCATGTTCGGTATCATGGCTATGGCCGTAGTCGTGTTGGCGGTTGTCGTGTTCTTCTGGATGTGGTGTTTCCCCGACGGGACGCATGGAACGGAAGAGGCGCAGACGGAGTATCGGATATCGTTGGATGAAGGTTTCCGGGGCGATAGTGTGCAGCTTCAAATCAATGACAGCGTGGTGTTTAGCCGAAGAGTGGCTACAGATTCATTGGAAGTCGTTGTGGCGGTACCCGATGAAGAGAATTTATTGATGGTGGTACGCCCGGAGGCAGATGCAGTCAGTTCGTTCGAATTGCCTTCGGAAGGCGGGCGTGTCGTGTTGCGAAACCATGACGAAACGGTGTCTATGGAAGCCTTTTGAACCGGATTTTCTCAAATGATATAAAATAACTGTTTGAAAGCTTGGCGGATTGATGCTTTTTGCCTACTTTTGCAGTCGTATGATGAAGTGAGGGGCTTGACAAGGCTCCTCACTTTGCATTTAATAGTGTAATCGCATGATAGAAAAGAGCATTGTAAAAGGGTTAGTGGAAGAATGGCTGGAGGGCCGGGATTACTTTCTGGTGGACGTGAGCGTGAGCTCGGACGACCGTATCGTGGTGGAGATAGACCACGCCGAAGGGGTATGGATAGAAGACTGCGTGGAGCTGAGCCGTTTCATCGAGAGCCGCCTGAGCCGTGAGGAAGAGGACTATGAACTTGAAGTGGGCAGTGCCGGTATCGGACAGCCGTTCAAGGTCCTGCAGCAATACGTGAACCATGTGGGGAGCGAGGTGGACGTGCTCACGGCCGACGGGCGCAAGCTCCACGGGGTGTTGACGGCCGCCGGCCCGGAGGATTTCGAGGTGACGATGAAGGTCAAGAAGAAGCTGGAGGGGGAGAAGCGTCCCCGCCTGGTGGACGAAGCGGTTACACTACGGTATACGGAAGTAAAGTACACGAAGTATTCAATAAGTTTTAAATAGAATCATGGCAAAGAAAGCAGAAACCATCAGTTTGATTGATACATTTGCAGAGTTTAAAGAGACGAAGAACATCGACCGCGCCACGTTGGTGAGCGTGTTGGAGGAGAGTTTCCGTAGCGTCATCGCCAAGCTCTTCGGCTCGGACGACAACTACGACGTGATCGTGAATCCGGACAAGGGCGATTTTGAAATTTACCGCAATCGTACGGTCGTGGCCGACGGGGAGGTGAAGGATGACAACCGGGAGATTTCCCTTACGGAGGCACGCCAGATTGACGAGGATTATGAAGTGGGCGAAGAGGTGAGCGAGAATGTGGACTTTGCCAAGTTCGGCCGCCGCGCCATCCTAACCCTGCGCCAGACGCTGGCCAGCAAGATTCTGGAGCTGGAGCACGACAGCTTATATAATAAGTATAAGGACCGTGTGGGCGAGATCGTGAGCGCGGAGGTATATCAGATATGGAAAAAAGAGATGCTTTGCGTGGACGACGAGGGCAACGAACTGATATTGCCCAAGACGGAACAGATACCTTCCGACTTTTACCGCAAGGGTGAGGCCGTGCGTGCCGTGGTGGCCCGCGTGGACAATACGAACAACAATCCCAAGATTATCCTGAGCCGTACCTCTCCCGTTTTCCTGCAACGTTTGCTGGAAGCCGAGGTGCCGGAAATACATGACGGCCTGATCACGGTACGCAAGATTGCACGCATGCCGGGAGAACGTGCCAAAATAGCCGTGGAGAGCTATGACGACCGCATCGACCCGGTGGGAGCCTGCGTGGGCGTGAAGGGAAGCCGTGTGCACGGCATCGTGCGTGAGTTGCGCGGCGAGAATATCGACGTGATCAACTACACGCAGAACATCTCGCTGTTCATTACCCGTGCGTTGAGCCCGGCCACGGTGAACAGCGTGCGTATCCACGAAGAGGAGCGCAAGGCGGAAGTCTACCTGAATCCCGACCAGGTTTCGCTGGCCATCGGAAAGAGCGGATTGAACATCAAACTGGCCAGTATGCTGACGGAATATACCATAGACGTGTTCCGTGAAATAGAGGGAGCCGAAGGAGAAGGTGACGACATCTATCTGGACGAGTTCGTGGGCGACATCGACCAGTGGATTATAGACGCGTTGAAAGGTATCGGTATGGAAACGGCAAAGGACGTATTGAATGCGCCGCGTGAAATGTTGGTATCCCGTGCCGATCTGGAGGAAGAGACCGTGGACGAGGTATTGAGAATCTTAGGAGAAGAATTTGAGGAAGAATAAGTAACGTATGAGTATAAGACTAAATAAAGTAACCAAAGAATGTAATGTAGGGCTGCAGACAGCCGTCGAGTTCCTGCAGAAAAAGGGTTTCAGCGACGTGGAAGCCAATCCCAACACCAAAATCTCTGACGAACAGTATCAGATGTTGGTGGCCGAGTTCAAGAAGGACAAGGGGTTGAGGGACGACGCTGCTATCATCAGCCGTAAGCGGCAACACAAAGAAAAGAAAGCGACCATCGCGCTTCCCGAAGAGAAGCCGGTGGAGATCAAGACCGCGACCGAGGCCAAACTCGGAAAGGGGCCGAAAGTCGTAGGACGCATCGACTTGGATAATCTGGGGGCGCGCAAATCGGTTGCGGCTCCGGAGAAAAAGGATACTCCGGCTCCCGCCCGTCCGGCAGAGGTAAAGGCGGAGGCTCCCGTAGCGGAACCGGCTCCGAAACAGGAGGAGAAGCCTCAGGCAGAGAAAGAAAGTCTCGTGGTGCAGGAACCGGTACGCCAGCTGGAAAAAAGCAGTGCGATCGGTACGGAAACGGACGGTGTGTTCCGTCTGAACCATACGGCGCAGGCTGCTCCCCAGCTCAAGGTGAAGGGACATATAGATTTGGCGGCTTTGAACCAGTCTACCCGTCCTAAGAAAAAGACGAAGGAAGAGAAACGCAAGGAGCGCGAAGAAAAGAACCGCCAGGCAGGCGGAGACCGTTCGCGCCAGGGCGGAACGGGGCAGAATGCGTCCGAAGGCAAGAAGAAACGTGTCCGTATCGGCAAGGAACGTGTGGATGTGAATGCCGTAGCGGGCCAGCAGAATGGGAAGAAACGGGATAATGCCCCCGGGGCCAACCAGCAGGGTGGCGGTAAACATAATAAGAACAAGAACCGCCAACAGCCGGTCATCAAGGCAGAGGTTTCTGACGAGGACGTAGCAAAGCAGGTAAAAGAGACGTTGGCTCGTCTGACGAACAAGAGCAAAGCCGGAAAGGGCGCCAAATATCGTAAGGAAAAACGGGAGAATGCCCGTGCCTCCATGGAAGAGCAGCTCGAAGAACAGGCAGCAGAAAGCAAGGTGTTGAAACTTACCGAATTCGTTACCGCGAACGAATTGGCCGTGATGATGGATGTGCCGGTCACTCAGGTTATCAGTACGTGTATGAGTATCGGCATCATGGTCTCTATCAACCAACGCCTGGATGCCGAGACCATCAATCTGGTGGCCGAAGAGTTCGGTTTCAAGACGGAGTACGTCAGTGCGGAAGTTTCCGAAGCGGTGAATGAGGAAGAAGACGATGAGGAAGATTTGGTACCGCGCGCGCCGATTGTGACCGTCATGGGGCATGTCGACCATGGTAAGACCTCTTTGCTCGACTATATACGTAAGACGAACGTGATTGCCGGAGAAGCCGGAGGTATCACGCAACATATCGGTGCCTATAACGTGACGCTGGAAAGCGGGCGTCATATCACCTTCTTGGATACTCCGGGACACGAGGCGTTTACGGCCATGCGTGCCCGTGGTGCACAAGTGACGGATATTGCCATTATCATTATTGCGGCGGACGACGACATCATGCCGCAGACGAAGGAGGCTATCAATCATGCCATGGCGGCGGGCGTGCCTATCGTGTTTGCCATCAACAAGGTGGACAAGCCGGCAGCCAATCCCGATAAGGTCAAAGAAGGATTGGCGGCCATGAACTTCCTGGTGGAAGACTGGGGCGGCAAATACCAAAGCCAGGACATATCTGCCAAGAAAGGCATCGGTGTGGAAGAGTTGCTGGAGAAGGTATTGCTTGAGGCCGAGATGCTAGACTTGAAAGCCAATCCGAACCGTAAGGCAACCGGTTCCATCATCGAGTCTTCTTTGGATAAGGGACGCGGTTACGTGGCTACGGTATTGGTGTCGAACGGAACGTTGCATGTAGGGGACATCGTGTTGGCCGGTACGAACTACGGTCGTGTGAAGGCCATGTTCAATGAGCGTAACCAGCGTGTGAAAGAAATCGGCCCGGCTCAGGCAGCTACGATTCTGGGTCTGAACGGTGCACCGACAGCCGGTGATACGTTCCATGTGATGGATACGGAACAAGAGGCTCGCGAAATCACGAACAAGCGCGAGCAGTTGCAGCGTGAGCAAGGTCTGCGTACGCAGAAGATTCTGACTCTCGACGAAGTGGGCCGCCGTATCGCTTTGGGTGGTTTCCAAGAGTTGAACGTCATCGTGAAGGGAGACGTGGACGGTTCCATCGAAGCCTTGAGCGATTCTTTGATCAAGTTGTCTACGGAAAAGATAGCCGTGAATGTGATTCACAAAGGCGTGGGACAGATTTCCGAGAGCGACGTGGCTCTGGCTGCGGCTTCAGAGGCCATTATCATCGGTTTCCAGGTGCGTCCTTCGGCTTCGGCTCGCAAAATGGCCGAACAGCAAGGTGTCGACATTCGCCTTTATTCTATCATTTATGACGCGATAGAGGAGGTGAAGTCTGCCATGGAAGGCATGTTGGCTCCCGAAGTAAAAGAAGAAGTGACGGCTACGGTGGAGGTGCGTCAGGTTTACCATATCAGCAAGGGGGGTACGGTAGCCGGTGCATACGTGGTCGACGGCAAAGTGCAGCGTAGCAACAAGGCTCGTGTGATTCGCGACGGTATCGTGGTACACACCGGACAAATCAATGCCCTGAAACGTTTCAAGGATGATGTGAAAGAGGTGGGTACGAACTTCGAGTGTGGTATCAGCCTGGTGAACTACAACGATTTGCGCGAAGGCGATATGATTGAAACCTATCAAGAGGTGGAGGTTAAGGCCAAGCTGTAAAAAGGTGATGAATGCGCTGGATATTCTGATTCTGGCCGTGGTCTTAGTGGGCTTTGTCAAGGGACTGATGTGCGGTTTTTTTCGTCAGGTCGTCTCCATTGTGGGGTTTTTAGCGGGGCTGTGGGTGGCCTTCATGCTTTATTCCGCGTTGGGCGATTGGATAGCTCCCTATATAGGAAGCGACGTATCCGTAGGACGGGCGTTGGCATTCATTCTTTTGTGGATCGGTGTTCCGGTCGGGCTGTCGCTGTTGGCGTATATGCTGACAAAAGCCGTGGAAACCGTGAAATTAGGAGGGTTGAACCGTTTGGGGGGAGCTTTGTTGGGCGGATTGAAATACATGGTGTTTCTGAGTTGTGCGTTGAATGTCGCGTTCAGGATACATCTGATTTCCGGCTCGACGGGCGAGCATTCCCGTCTGTATTATCCGGTCCGTGCCATGTCCGATAAGCTGTTCGACGTGTGCAAGACCCATGTGGTCAGGGTTGTGGAAGATGCGGCTTCACCGGCCTGCGGGCAAGACCCGAAAAAGCAGTTAAGGTAGCTATTACCTTATTACATAATACGATGAAGGGCAGGAATGCGGTCATAAGGTGTACTTATGGAGCATTCCTCTCTTTGGCTATAAGTGAGAGATATGAAAGAAATGTACAAGAAAGAAGAAGATAAGAGAAGTGGGGACGTTCCTAAGGACGGACAAGGGCCGAACGAAGGGAAGAACCAGTTCGTCCGTGAGGTGGCGCATAAGAAATATGAGTACGGTTTCAGTACCGACGTGCAGACCGAAATCATAGAGCGTGGTTTGAACGAAGATGTGGTGCGTCTCATTTCGTCCAAAAAGGAAGAGCCGGAATGGTTACTTGAGTTCCGTTTGCAGGCTTTCCGTTATTGGCAGACGCAGAAACAGCCGTCGTGGGCGCATTTGAAGATGCCGGAGATAGATTACCAGGCCATTTCCTACTATGCTGACCCGACGAAAGGCATGAAGAAGGACGGGCCGAAGTCTCTGGACGAGATAGACCCCGAGTTGATGAAAACCTTCGACAAGCTCGGAATCCCGTTGGAGGAACGTCTGGCACTGAGCGGTACGGCGGTGGATGCCGTGATGGACTCTGTGTCCGTGAAGACCACCTTTAAGGAAAAACTTTCGGAGCGCGGCATCATATTCTGTTCCATCAGCGAAGCCGTGCGTGAGTACCCGGATTTGGTAAAGCAATATTTAGGTTCGGTAGTCCCTTATCGTGACAACTATTTTGCGGCGTTGAATTCCGCAGTGTTCAGTGACGGCTCCTTTGTCTATATTCCCAAAGGCGTGCGTTGCCCGATGGAACTTTCCACCTATTTCCGAATCAACGCACGGAATACGGGACAATTCGAACGTACGCTCATCGTGTGCGACGACGGGGGCTATGTGTCCTATCTGGAAGGCTGTACGGCACCGATGCGCGACGAGAACCAGTTGCATGCAGCCATTGTGGAAATCGTGGTGAACGAAAACGCAGAGGTGAAGTACAGTACGGTACAAAACTGGTATCCGGGTGATGCCGAAGGGCGCGGCGGCGTGCTGAACTTAGTGACGAAGCGAGGGCACCTGTGCGGGGCGAACAGCAAGCTTTCGTGGACGCAGGTGGAGACCGGTTCCGCCATTACCTGGAAATATCCCAGTTGCATCTTGAGCGGAGACCATTCCCAAGCTGAGTTCTACAGTGTGGCCGTGACCAACAATTACCAACAGGCCGATACGGGCACAAAGATGATTCACTTGGGGCGCGATACGAAGAGTACGATTATCAGTAAAGGAATATCGGCCGGCAAAAGCCAGAATTCCTATCGTGGGTTGGTGCGTGTGGCGCCGAAAGCCGACGGGGCACGCAATTATAGCTCGTGCGACTCTCTGTTGTTAGGCAGCGAGTGCGGCGCGCATACTTTCCCCTATATGGACGTACGTAACGAGACGGCCATCGTGGAGCATGAAGCCACCACGTCGAAGATTTCGGAAGAACAGTTGTTCTATTGCAACCAGCGCGGCATCCCCACCGAGGAGGCCGTGGGACTGATTGTGAACGGTTATGCCAAGGATGTAATCAACAAACTGCCGATGGAGTTTGCCGTAGAGGCGCAGAAACTCCTGAATGTGTCATTGGAAGGCACGGTAGGATAGACAAACTTAAAAGACAGACATTATGTTAGAGATAAAAGATTTGCATGCCAGTATCAATGGCAAAGAGATATTGAAGGGTATCAACCTGACGGTAAATCCGGGGGAAATACATGCCCTGATGGGGCAGAACGGAGCCGGAAAGAGTACGTTGAGCAATGTATTGGTGGGAAATCCCGCATACGAGGTGACGAGTGGCAGCGTGACGTTCAACGGCAAGGACTTGTTGGCCATGAAACCGGAAGAACGGGCGCACGAAGGACTCTTCCTGTCCTTCCAACAGCCGGTGGAGATTCCCGGTGTGTCGATGGTCAACTTCATGCGTGTGGCCATCAATGCCAAGCGCAAGTATCACGGGATGGAACCGATGAGCGCGGGAGATTTCCTGAAGATGATGCGCGAGAAGCGAAAGGTCGTGGAACTGGACAGCAAGCTGGCCAACCGTTCCGTCAACGAAGGGTTCAGCGGCGGGGAGAAGAAGCGTAATGAGATATTCCAGATGGCCATGCTCGAACCCAAGTTGAGCATCCTCGACGAGACGGATTCCGGACTGGATGTGGATGCCTTGCGCATCGTGGCCGAAGGTTTCAACAAATTGCGCACGCCGGAAACTTCGGCTTTGGTCATCACCCATTACCAACGTTTGCTGGACTACCTCAAGCCGGATGTGGTGCACGTGCTGCTCGGCGGACGCATCGTGAAAAGCGGAGGTCCGGAACTGGCCGTGGAGATAGAAAACAAGGGTTTCGATTGGATCAAGGCCGAAACTTCGGCCGTTTAAAAACATGAGAGGCAATGAATAGCGAACAACAATACATAGATATTTTCACCGGATGCCGGGAAATGCTCGACAGCCATAGTGCAGGGGCGATGAATGCCTTGCGCGACAAGGCTTTTGAGGATTTCACCCGCCAGGGTTTTCCTACGCAGAAAGTGGAACGCTATAAATATACGGACGTGCCGGCGGCCTTTGCGCCGGACTACGGGCTGAACCTGAACCGGGTGGAGTTTCCCGTCAATCCTTACGAGGCCTTCCGGTGCGACGTGCCGAACCTGAGCACTTCGCTTTATTTTGTGGTGAACGACGCTTTTTACCGGAAGTCGCTGCCGGCCGCCGCGTTGCCCGAAGGCGTGGTGGTATGCTCCCTGAAGCAGGCGGCCGAGGATTATCCCGACCGGGTGTCGGCTTGCTACGGCAAACTGGCCCGTACGGAGAAAGACGCGATTAATGCGCTGAACACGATGTTGGCGCAAGACGGACTCTTCATTTACGTGCCGCGTGGCGTGGTGGTGGAACGTACGTTGCAGGTGGTGAACATCCTGCGTTCCGACGTGGACCTGATGGCCAACCGCCGCGTATTGGTCGTATTGGAAGAAAACGCGCAGGCGCGGTTGCTTTTCTGCGACCATGCGATGGACGACCGCAATTTCCTGACCACCCAGGTGGTGGAAGTCTTTGCGGCAGAAAACGCCCGTCTGGAGTTGTATGAACTGGAGGAGACACACGTGAAGAACCGGCGTTTCAGCAACATGTATGTGCGGCAGCAGCGCGGCAGCGTGGTGAACCTCTACAACATTACGTTACACAACGGTCAGACGCGCAACCGTACCGATTTGGTGTTGGACGGCGAAGGAGCCGAGTCGAACCTCTGCGGCTTGGTGATAGCCGACAAGGAGCAGCGCGTGGACAACAACACCCTGATAGACCACCGTGCCGAGCATTGTGTCAGCAACCAGTTGTATAAATATGTGATGGACGAACGTTCCGTAGGCGCCTTTGCCGGACGGATTCTGGTACGGCAGGGCGCGCAGCATACGATTTCGAACGAACGCAACGCCAACCTCTGTGCCACCAAGGAAGCCCGCATGTACAGCCAACCCATGTTGGAGATTTATGCCGACGACGTGAAGTGCAGCCACGGTTCCACGGTGGGACAGCTTAATGAACAGGCCCTGTTCTACATGCAGCAGCGCGGCATCAGCCGCGAAGAGGCACAGATGTTGCTCAAGTTCGCTTTTGCGGGCGAAGTCATCGACGCCATCTCCTTGGAGGCCTTGCGCGACCGCCTGCACCATTTGGTGGAGAAGCGTTTCCGTGGCGAGCTGAGCCGTTGTTCGGGATGCAAACTATGTAAATAAGAGAAAGATGTACGACATACAAGAGATACGGAAAGACTTCCCCATCCTGGGACGCGAGGTCTACGGTCGTCCGTTGGTCTATCTGGACAACGGGGCCACGACGCAGAAGCCCCGCTGCGTGGTGGAAGCCATGACGGACGAATACTACAACGTGAACGCCAACGTGCACCGGGGCGTGCACTTCCTTTCGCAGCAGGCCACGGAGCTGCACGAGGCGGCCCGCGAGACGGTGCGCCGCTTCCTGAATGCCCGCAGCGCATCGGAGATCGTCTTCACGCGCGGCACGACGGAGAGCATCAACCTCGTGGCTTCCTGCTTCGGCGAGGCCTTCATGCGCGAAGGCGACGAAGTCATCCTCAGCGAGATGGAGCACCACTCCAACATCGTGAGCTGGCAACTCCTGCAGGCACGCAAGGGCATCAAGTTGCGGGTAGTTCCGATAAACGACCGTGGCGAACTGATGCTGGACGAATACGAACGGCTCTTCAACGACCGCACGCGCATCGTCAGCGTGACGCACGTGAGCAACGTGCTGGGCACGGTCAACCCCGTGCGCCGGATGATCGGCATCGCCCATGCCCACGGCGTGCCCGTATTGGTGGACGGTGCGCAGAGCACTCCGCATTTTGCAGTAGACATGCAGTCGCTCGATGCGGATTTCTTTGCCTTCAGCGGACATAAGATTTACGGCCCCACGGGCGTGGGCGTGCTTTATGGCAAAGAGACGTGGCTCGACCGGCTGCCGCCTTATATGGGAGGCGGCGAGATGATCCGGCACGTCACTTTCGGGCATACCACCTTTAACGGACTGCCGTTCAAGTTCGAGGCCGGCACGCCCGACTACGTGGCCACCACGGGGCTGGCGCGCGCCCTCGATTACGTTTCCGCCTTGG
>ULXO01020542.1_pt1 | contig 10551 bp, 9 predicted proteins | sample 1961391 | NCBI WGS metagenome assembly ULXO01 (sample SAMEA4835841, study PRJEB28245) | human gut metagenome | biome: gut microbiome; material: fecal sample | place: Denmark | collected 2008 | reverse complement strand
CAATGAGCGCCCTGGCCCACTTTTCAATGAGTATTTACAGTCTTTGGAGAAACGTAAAGCTGAACTTGAACGTGGCAACCGTTGGATTGAAAAAACAATCATCGAATCCAAAGCCGCAAATAAGCAACTGACCGAAGAAAACGCCCAACTTACCAAGGATAAGAAATTGCTTGTTGAGTATAATTCGACACTGAAAGAGACTGTCGTTGGAATGATTGAGGAATACAAAGGTCTTGAAACGTCGAAAGAAAAACTCTCAAGGGAAGTATCGGCTCTTGAAGCGTCTAAAATGTCAGTCGCTTATGATTCTGATTATACCGAATATAAGGCTGACATAGAGAAATACTTCCCGGATGTCCCCGACCTGCTTATTTGGGCGAGATACTGCAAACATATCGGGTTCCCCGACAGTTTTACGCAAAGAATAATTACCCAGCAGGCCGTTCCGTTTCAAGGGTCGTTATATTCGCCAGAGCATAGCCAAAGATTCAAAACCGAGCATTCCGAGGCAAAACTTGAACGGGACCCGAAAGAGAAACATCGCTTTATCCTGACAATAGACGGTGTGAGCGTGTTCCAATGGTTCCGCAACAAGGCGAAAGAATTACTTGCCAAACTTGGCATAAAACCCAAAGAGCCTAAACGACGACCATCATTAGGCCGCTAAAAAATCGCCACCGAGAGTAGCATTTTCTCTCGGTGGCATATAGAATTTGCTTGTAAAGCAAACAAAAATTTATCGGTTTTTAGATTTGAGGTCCTTCATATTGACATTTGGGAATAGTTTTGTTACTTGTGAATCGTCAAGTACCACGGAACACGCTCCATTATCTAATTTCATTTTCACAACTGGTGTGGATATAACCTGGCCATTAATCACTATGGCAATTCTTTTATCAAGATTGGTTGCAGTAATTTCTGCATACTTGGTAGTATCCGAAAGATTGAACGGCATGGTCACACCCTTATCTCCAGAATAATGAAGCAACTCTGATACGTGTACCGTTTCCTCCAAAAGACAAGGAGAGACAGTATCCGTCACACCCTCGTTATTGAAAGTCGAGTAAATTGCAACTATGACATCTTTATCCACATTGACCTTGGATGGAGTATCAGCATTGGCCTTACAAGCAACAGCAAGAATGCAGACAAGGCTTGCTGTCAGGATTGTAAAAATTGATTGGTAAGTTTTCATATGACGTAGTTTTATTGAGAAATCAGCATTATTATTCCGGGCAGATTGTTAAAAACATGTAATCCAACTCCCCACCAGAAACCAAGATTAATGCGATAATATGTTATGGCGCATCCGGCGAAAAACGGCGCAGATATTATGCATAACATATACGGCAAGAGCATGAGGTTGTGATTTGAAAAGGCAATCAGATGAATTAATCCGAATGCAATCGCAGATAACCATACCGTAGGCATATAGTAAGACTTTTTTTGTCTCAACCAGAAAGAATCGGTAGTAAGGCAGTATATTACAGTAAACGATATGATTATTCCCGCACAATAGATTACAGTTGATGCAACTGTAAGATGGTTAAGATGTTGCCATAGCATATATGCGGGTATTGATGCTACAGCAAGTGCTATCTGCCATCTATTGAATGATAATCCAAGGCGAAATATGCATTCTTCAAGCAGTGGAGCAACAATACCAATAGTCAGTAACGTATATGTTATTGAACCGAGGTTCTTTGCGGTTTCAGGATCACCTGCGAACTTCGTGAGAGTCTCTGGATTTATACCGCAAGTGTTATAAACGGCCACACATCCAATAATGAGAAGCATGGATACTACTCGAGAGATTAACCAAAACAAAAGTCCGTAGCCCACAATCCATTTTTTGGAATGGACTTCATAGTCGTTTGTAAGCGAAAGAATAAATTTCATGCTCATTATTCTTGTTCCTAATTTATAAGATTATTCAATTGTCTGATGTTACTCCGATACCATAGATATTCAAGTCCAAAACAGATAACAGTCAGCGCCCAGACTAAATACATATCCAATGTATTTAGAAAAGGTGGTGTCAGTGATAACCATATAAGCAATGGCACTATGAGAATACAAATGGATAATTCGATTCTCCTATACTGTGTCTTGATTTTTACAATCGCTGTTAATATTTGAGAATTGGAATCAGCCCAAAGATTAACCTGTTTAATGGATAAGTATAATCTTAGGCCACAAATGATTCCTACTGTAATTACAGCACAGAACGAAACGAGCCATAATGCCGGCAGTTTTGTAGGAGACCACAAATGTGATGTAGCCAAAAGGATAATACATACAAAAGAGAACAGTTCTCCCAAGAAAACCTTTCTTAAAAGACGAGACTTAACATCATTCTTTTTAGCAAGGCGGGAATCGTATTTATGTGAGTAACCAAGACTTTTAATATCTGGCTTGACTGATTGCCATGTGTTCTTTAATTCTTCAAGCTCCATAATTAAACCTCCTTTCCTGATGACATCTTTTCTTTTATTCGATGAAGTCGAGAAGCTACCGTATTTCTCGGTATACCCATATTCAAGGCAATTTCTTCATAACTCAACTCATCAATCCACATTAATATCAAGGCTTTATCCATCGGATTGAGTTGTGCTATAAAAGAATAAAGCCATTCTAATTTTTCCTTTGTTTCATTATCGTTTTCATCTTGAAAATGGACTTTAGGCAATTCATCAAAAGAAACCGTTTTAAGCTTAGGGGTGAATTTCCTCAGAGAAAACAGACAGGTGTTGATGCATACCCTATATACCCAAGTCGATTCTGAACACTCATTCCGATAATTGCGGTATCCTTTGAACAACGAAATCAAGACCTCCTGCCTGATGTCATCAAATGGCACTTCGCTTGAGGCATAAAAGAAGCAGACACTGAAAATTATCTTTTCATGTCGCCCAATCATTGCGGTAAAGGAATTATTATAATCAGAGTTGCTCATCATCTGTTTCTCTTTACAAAGTTAGTTGCAAATTCTCCAGAATAGTTCCCGGCAGCGGTGAAAAACACGAAATAGAATCGAATTAAATAAAACTAACGCCCCTTAAAAATTCCCAAATTAGGTCTCTCATTTTCGATTTATCCAACTAATTAGTACACCATCAGTACACCAAAAACTTTATAAACAACTGTTATTCAGCATGGTTATGACTAATAGCGCAAAATAAGTTATGCTTTCTGCTGCATGAAATGCAATTTGCAGCAGAAAACCCTTGCCATGTGCATGGAGCCTGCGATTACTCCAAAGTCGTAATCGCCAAAGAAAACCTGCGGTGCAGTCATACACCATTTTTTCAAAAACCACTTAATCCCCGTTTTTTATGAAACAGAATTTTAAGAAAGCCGGGCGTCACCCTAAGATTGACCCCACGGCCTTCCGATGTTCCGTGAACTTCTCGGCATCGGAACAAGCATTGCTCTTGTCAATGCACGATAAATCAGGCATCGCCTCATTATCTGCTTTTATAAAAATGCAGATTTTTGGTAAGCCTTTCAAGGTGTTCGTTGTCGATGAGAATACCCGTATTTTCATCGACAAACTATCTGCTCTCAACTCCCATTATCGGACTGTTGCCATAGACTACGACCTTCTGTTGAAGACGCTGCGCGAGAATTTCACTGAAAAGAAAGCTATGGCAGTGCTTGCCAAACTGGAGGCACATACGATTGAACTTGTTAAAACCAACCGCGAGATTGTCGCTCTCGCAAAGATGTTCGATGAGCGATGGTCGCTAAAATCTCAGTAGGTTCGTCTGTATATGGCGCATTGGCATACAACGCCGAAAAGATAAACAAGGAGAAAGGTCGGGTGCTTGACACCAATAAAATCTATAATGACGGCTCCGGCAACATTGACATCCGCCGGGCATTCGAGGACTTCAAACTCTGGATGCCGCAATCCTGTAAGGCGGAAAAGACAATGATGCACATTTCCCTCAATCCACATCCCGATGATAAACTGAGCGAGGCTCAATATACGCAGCTCGCTCATGAGTATATGGAGAAGATGGGATTTGGAGATATGCCATACCTAATAGTAAAGCACGAAGACATCGACCGCCACCATATACATATAGTGGCACTCCGCGTCAGGCAGGATGGAACTGCCATTTCCACCAAGAACAACTATTATCGCAGTAAGGAGATTACCCGAGAACTTGAACGGAAGTATGGGCTGCATACCGCCGAGCATCAGAAGATAACTCCCGATATGCCGATTACTAAAGTTGATCCCAATGGCGACATAAAGCGACAGGTCGCCAATACAGTCAAAATGGTGGGTATGCGCTACAAGTTCCAAACTATGGGCGAGTACAATGCCATACTCGGTTTGTATAATATCAAGTGTGAGCAGACAGATGGTCGAGTTAACGGACGCGAGTATCACGGTCTGGTGTATTTCGCAACTGACGATAACGGCAATGTCATTGCCTCTCCGTTTAAGGCGTCCCGACTTGGCAAGTTCGCCAGTCGTACTGCTATTGATAGCAGGTTTGAGAAAGCGGTGGACAAGATTGATGCAAGACCAACGAAAAAAGCGGTTGCAGAAGTCATGGCACAGTCATCAGGAAAAGATGATTTCATCGCCGGGCTTAAGGAGAAGAACATCGACCTTGTTCTACGCTATACAGAGGACGGTCGCATATATGGAGCAACATATATCGACCATACCACAAAGACCGTTCTCAATGGCTCCAGACTCGGCAAAGACTTCTCAGCCAACAGCCTTGAAAGGTGGTTTAACACGGCTGAAAAGCCTGCAATTGTCACTCCAGACTGTGTTCACACCCACAATGCCGATACCCATCAGACACATCATAATGACAACAGCCAGACACAAAACGGACACTCGCAAAGCGCAAACTCTCAAGCATCGAATCAATCCAACTATCAGGATCAGAGTGGTCATGCTCATTCAAACGGTTATGATAATGACACCAATCTATTCGATGGCCTTGGCGGATTGTTCAGTGTGGGTCCGGGTTATGATGCACAGGAAGAGGCATTCTATCATGAAATGCAACGGCGTAAAAAGAAGAAACGCCGTGGCCCCAAACTTTAATTTTCAATTTAATCCCTCAAAACTATATGTCACAACAAGAAGACGATTTAAGAGGATTAGCTAAAGTCATGGATTTAACCCGTGGCATAGGTTTTATTCTCGTAGTGACGAACCTATACTGGTTTTCGCCTCAACTGGTATCAGGATGGGAGTTCCATCCTCAGACAATGAAAATACTTCAGAACCTCAATGAAGCCGGAGGCCTGTTTGCCAACGTCTGGGCTGCCAAGTGGTGGGCATTGTTGCTCCTTGCCATTTCATGCTTCGGCACAAGAGGTCTCAAAGACCCTAAAATACAGTGGAAACAAATATGGATTCTGCTGTCTATCGGCTCTGCATTGTTTTTCTTAAACTGGTGGATGCCGGCACAGGGGTACGCGATTATGTATATTGCAACCTCAATCATAGGCTACATTGTGCTTTTGATTGCCGGAGTCTATATGGGACGTATGCTGAAGTTCAACAATATGGATGACCGTTTCAATAATGAAAACGAGTCCTTTCAGCAAGAAACCAAACTTATGGACAACGAATACTCAGTTAATCTGCCCACTCGTTTCTTCTACAAAAAGAGATGGCGTAATGGCTGGATCAATGTGGTAAACCCGTTCAGAGCCACAATCGTGCTTGGCACTCCGGGTTCCGGCAAATCCTACGCAGTTGTAAATAATTTCATTAAACAGCAGATAGAGAAGGGCTTTGGCCTCTATATCTACGATTACAAATACCCTGATTTATCGACAATTGCGTACAATCACATGACCAGACATTCAGATGGATACCAGGGCGCCAAACCAGATTTCTATGTCATCAACTTCGATGATCCGGAACACTCCCACCGCTGTAATCCGATACATCCCAAATTCATGACTGACATTGCAGATGCTTATGAATCAGCATATACTATTATGATGAACCTTAACCGCACGTGGATTCAAAAGCAGGGCGATTTCTTCGTTGAATCTCCGATTGTGTTGTTTGCCGCCATCATATACTTCCTGAAAATATATCAAGACGGCAAATACTGTACATTTCCTCATGCTATCGAGTTCCTTTGTCGCAGATACGAAGACATCTTTCCGATTCTTACTTCGTATCCTGAATTGGAGAACAATCTGTCGCCGTTTATCGATGCATGGGAGGGAGGTGCCGCTGAACAGTTGGCTGGTCAGATTGCCTCGGCAAAGATACCGCTTTCCCGCATGATTTCGCCACAACTCTATTGGATAATGACTGGCGACGATTTCACTCTTGACATCAACAACCCCAAAGAACCGAAGATTCTGTGTGTCGGCAACAACCCCGACCGCCAGAATATCTATGGTGCCGCATTGGGCCTTTACAATTCCAGAATTGTGAAGCTCATCAACAAGAAAGGTATGTTGAAGTCCGGCGTTATCATAGATGAATTGCCAACCATATATTTCAAGGGTCTAGATAATCTCATTGCCACGGCACGAAGCAATAAGGTAGCCGTTTGTCTCGGCTTTCAGGACTTCTCGCAGTTAAAGCGTGACTACGGAGATAAGGAAGCCGCCGTCGTGATGAACACCGTCGGCAATATCTTCTCCGGTCAGGTTGTAGGCGAAACAGCCAAGAACCTTTCTGAGCGGTTTGGTAAAATATTACAAGAACGCAGGTCTGTGACTTTCACACATCAGGACACCAATCGTACCTTCAACACTCAACTCGATGCCCTTATTCCGGCAAGCAAAATATCGACACTCACACAGGGTATGTTTGTTGGAGCTGTATCCGACAACTTCGGGGAGCGCATTCAGCAGAAGATTTTTCATGCCGAGATTGTCGTTGATGCTGACAAGGTTGCCGAGGAAGAAGAGACCTATGAGCCAATCCCTCTGATTACGGACTTCAAGGATGAGACCGAAGATAAGTCCAAGATGAGAGCGGAAATACAGAGGAACTACTCTCAGGTAAAGCAGGATGTTAAGGACATCGTAGTAAATGAGATTGAGCGAATAAAGAATGATCCGATACTCTGCCACCTCTTGAAAAAGCGTAATTACTAAACGTACATGTGCAGCAAGCCCGACCATTCATTACGAGTGGCCGGGCATTGTTGTATTCAAAAAAAGAGGAAAGGCTTCCACATTTTCGCGAGGACAACCAGAGACGTTACCATCAAAGGCTGCTTCCATCATATAATCCTTTCCTCAAATGTTCGCTGCATAGATACGCTCTATCAGCTTTTAGCAGTGGCTTCTTTACAAGCGTTTATATATTAACAACTGAATAGAGCTAAAGTTACAGAACTATACAATTTCAAGGCATATCCGGTGAACACAACAAACCCGGCCATTCTCACGAGTGGCCGGGTTTTCCCACGTATGAAATTATGACAAATTTATGGTCATTTCACAATGACAGCGGAACAAAATAAGTATGAATAATATATTCTGTTGATTCAAATTTGGATATTAGTGGCTGGACATCGAAGGTTCTTCTACTTTCTTCTTGTCATCTTTGGTGTCCTCGTTGTCCATGTGGTCATTGAGTTTGTCACCAAGATCGTCGATGAAGTAGGTGCGACGGTTGTTTTCGCGGGTCTTCATGTCATAGTATTTCTTGTAGATGTAGTTTTCTGCCATATCTACTTTGAAGAGTTTGGCGAGCTTCAGGATTATCTCCCTTGCGCTGACGTTGGAGCCAAAGCATTTGGCAACCTTAAAGGCATAGCCTATCTCAATGAGAGCGGATTTGTTGGCTTTCCAGTTCAGACCGATTTTTTCAATCATGTCATCTTCGCCGGTGGGTACGAAGTCCACTTCCTTATAGTGAGAAATGGTGTTACGGACGAAGTGCAGAGCCTTGTTGATGAAGGATACCAATGCGTTGTTGACATCTTCGCGCTGGGTGGCGGTCTGGAGGGCTGAGATTTCAACCTCTACCACGAGTAGGGCACTGACGGCAAAGCCTTTTTCCTGTTTGTTACGGCACAGGTCATATACCTGCATTACGAAGTCTTTGTACGAGATGTGAAGGTTCTCGTTTTGGCGAGCAATCAGCTCGCGGATGAATTGGGTCTCGGTAAGGGCGAAAAGGTCCATATCGGGGCTACAATTTTTAGAAGTTATACAATTGCTTTTATTTTTGTTTTGAGGAATGTCCCTCGTTTGCAAGTATAACCAAGAATGTTGCCACGAAAAATGAAATATTTTTACCGCCGCCGTCTAAATGGTTGTAGCATAATGAAATAAAGCCTTAAAATTTTATTTTAGGCTCATGTTGAAAAGTGCAATAATTGCACACTCATTGCAGTTTTGCAGTAAAAATAGCCGAAAATGGGGGTTGGAAAAGTTCAGTGCTTAATATCAGATTTAAGAATTTTTTATAATTTCATATCCTCACGGACGAAAAAAAGCGTATGCCCTTAATCACATTTCGTTTCTTAAAGGCTCTGGAATTGCCTGCGAACAACTTAATGTGAAGAATGGACATACGCTATGCTGGAAGCATAGCATAATCTTCACGTCAAGCTTGTTCTATTAAATTTTCCAGATTTCTTTGATAGAAAAACGGGAATAAGTCAAATGAGCTAATTATACTTGTTATCAGCGCAATAGCCGTTGCCAATGTTGTGGCGATTTTCCTGCTTTTGACCCGATTTTCTCAAAAAGTACACCTTTTGTACCCTCGATTATGGACTGTAGTCAGAGAGTAAATGTTAAGGTGTGTAAACGGCGATTTTCAGATTATCATACCTCGGATTATCTTTGCGCAAAATTATAATTGTATGGCAAAAATAGAAAATCGCAAGAAGCAGAATCCCAAGCTCCGGCAGTCGGAACTGAGCGACGGTCGCGCCAGCCTCTACCTTGAATATTATCTCGGCAGAACTGAATCACCCGTACTTGACGAGGACGGCAATCAGGTGTTTTACGCCGAAGGTGCGATGGCGGGTAAACCGAAATACCAAATCAAACACTCCCGCAAGAAAGAGAACCTCAACCTATATATCTGGCTTCATCCCCGCAACCAGCAGGAGCGGATGCAGAACAAGTACACTCTCGCCCTTGCGGAGAAGATACGCTTTGAACGTGAGCAATCTTTCCTTGAGGACAGGGAGGGCTACCGACTCCGCAAGGATATGGACGAGGACTTTCTTGAGTTCTGCAAGGAGTTCATCAAATCCCCGTCACTCACTAAATACACCCGCATAACGCTCGGGCACGGTTTGCAAAAGTTTATGACCTTTCTTGCCGACACGCCGAGATATTCTCTCTACAAGAATAATCTCAAGATGACACAACTGACGGTTGACATGGTGGCGGCTTATGTGGAGTATCTGAAAGAAAACGGAACAGGCGACGGTCCGAAAATCTATTTCCGAATGTTCAAGCGTATGGTTACGGCTGCCGTTGACAAAGACCTCATCAAGAAAAATCCATGTCGGGGATTTGTGTTGAAGAACGACAACATGACGCTTCAAAAGGAGATTCTTCTGCCGGAGGAAATACAGCAGCTTGTGGCGACACATTTTGAGGGAGAGAAACCGGAGATTCACCGAGCATTCATCTTCGGTTTATACACCGGGGTGCGTTGGTGCGACACAAGCCAGCTCACCTATCGCAATGTGGACTACTCTACCAAGACATTGCGTTTCCAACAGCAAAAGACAAAAGACCATAGCAGCCGGAGCTGGGTAATCGTCCCGTTGAACGACACCCTTATCCGTCTGATCGGCGAGCCGGATAACGACAATTTTGATGAACGGATATTCAAACTGCCGCATTATAACATCTGCAACCTGTATCTTCGTAAATGGGTAAAGGCGGCAGGCATAAGGAAGAAAATCACATGGCATTGCGCCCGGCACAGCTTCGCGGTGAATGTTCTCACCAAAGGAGCTAATATAAAAACGGTATCGAGCCTCCTCGGACACACCTCCATAAAGATGACTGAACGATACCTCCACGTCGTTGACAGTCTCAAACAGGATGCAATCAATTCCCTCGGTGAAATCAACTATACACCGATGTAAGGTTGTAACCATCCCAGCCTAAGCCGATAAGTCAGCAATCATTTGTCGGCTTTTTTCTTCACTGCAAATCACAATGAGAAACAAAAAGGAAAAATCGGAGTGTGAAATCGGCAACGGGGATTACGACTTTGGAGTAAGGCCAACCAACATACTGCAAGGGTTTTGAGCTGCAAAATCAATTTCATGCAGCTCAAAACATACCTTGCAGAATCCCGACGGATTCCGTTGCGCCCTACAGAATCAGAAGGCTTGATAGAACCAAATTACAATAGGATACATACAGAAAAGGCTATTGTAATCGGGATAGCCGAGAATTTCAATTATCTGTAACATCGGCAACATCCAACTTCTGCAATGAGGTAGAACATGATTTAACGAAAGGCAGTTGATATATCAATATGCGCTATATAATGCTTTCGAGATTGTAATTTGGTTAACGCGCATTGCTACAGATAGTTGCTTATCGAAGTCT
>ULXO01013833.1_pt1 | contig 10699 bp, 5 predicted proteins | sample 1961391 | NCBI WGS metagenome assembly ULXO01 (sample SAMEA4835841, study PRJEB28245) | human gut metagenome | biome: gut microbiome; material: fecal sample | place: Denmark | collected 2008 | reverse complement strand
AACACCAAGGAGGTCTACACCTCGCTGCTGGTGGGCATCGCGACGGGTGCGCTGCTCTTTGCCAACGGCAACCTGGAACTGGCCCTGAACACCCTGTTCTTCAACGAAGACGGCGGCATGGTCGCCAAGCTGTCCGACTCCAGCAACGTGGGCATTCTGGTCTTTCTGGTCATGCTGGGCATCCTGGTGGCCCTGATGAACAAGGCGGGCGGCAGCGCGGCCTTTGGCCGCTGGGCGTCCACCCACATCCACACCCGCGCGGGGGCGCAGTTCATGACCCTTGTTCTGGGTGTGCTCATCTTTGTGGACGACTACTTCAACTGCCTGACCGTAGGCTCCGTCATGCGGCCTGTGACCGACCGGCAGAAGGTCTCCCGCGCAAAGCTGGCCTACCTCATCGACGCCACGGCGGCCCCGGTCTGCATCATCGCGCCGGTGTCCAGCTGGGCGGCGGCCGTTACCTCCTCGGTGCCGGAAGGTTCGGGCATCAACGGCTTTACCATGTTCCTGCGCACCATTCCGTATAACTACTACGCCCTGCTGACCATCATCATGATCCTCTTCCTCATCTTCACGGGCACCGACTACGGCCCCATGAAGCTCAACGAGGACAATGCGCTGAAGGGCGACCTCTTCACCACCGAAGACCGCCCCTACGGCGACGATGTGGACGACGGCACCGTAGCCTGCGGCCATGTCATCGACCTGATTTTGCCGGTGCTGGTGCTCATTGCGGCCTGCATCTTCGGCCTCATCTACACCGGCGGCTTCTTTGAAGGCGTGGACTTCATCACCGCCTTCTCCGACTGCAACGCCTCGGCGGGCCTGGTGCTGGGCAGCAGCATCGCGCTGCTGTTCACCTTCGTGTTCTACCGGGTGCGCGGCGTGATGACCTTTCAGGACTTCGCGGCCTGCATCCCGGAGGGCTTCAAGGCCATGGTCAGCCCCATGCTCATCCTGACGCTGGCGTGGACCCTTTCCGGCATGACCAACCTGCTGGGTGCCAAGTATTACGTGGCCAACCTGCTCAACGGCTCGGCGGCTGCGCTGCAATATCTGCTGCCGACCATCATCTTTCTGGTGGCGGTGTTCCTGGCCTTTGCCACCGGCACGTCCTGGGGCACCTTCTCCATCCTCATCCCCATCGTCTGCCATGCGTTCCCGCAGGGGGAGATGCTGGTCATCTCCATTGCGGCCTGCCTGTCCGGCGCGGTGTGCGGCGACCACTGCTCCCCCATCTCGGACACCTCCATCATGGCGTCCGCCGGTGCTCATTGCAGCCATGTGAACCATGTGTCCACCCAGCTGCCCTATGCCATCACGGCGGCGGCCATCTCGGCGGTGTGCTATGTCGTCACCGGCCTGAGCCAGATGTTCCTGGGCGCCAGCGCCAGCCTGCTCACCTCGCTGGTGCTGCTGGCCGTGGCCATCGTGCTGGAGCTGGTGGTGCTGAACGTCATCCGGCTGCGAACGGCCAAAGCAGACTGACGCAACCGCGTTTTTGGCCCTGTCAAGGGGGCAAAAATCGTCATTCGCGCAGTTTTCAGGGCGTTTCACGCGGCTTTGCTTTCCTTCCGGTTGTTTTTATGGTATGATGGACCCAGAAACGAACGACCGTGCAGCCTTTGGCAGAAGAGGAGGACGACCCCAATGAAAAAACGCATTCTCAGCCTGATCCTGGCACTGAGCATGGTGCTCTCCGTGCTCCCCCTGGGGGCCTTTGCAGAAGGCTCCACCGGCGACCTCGTCATGAAGGGCGGCTTCCCGAAGGATTCCAACTACGGCAGCAATTCTTGCAGTGGCACCGGCTGGAGTTACGAGACCAGCACCGGCACACTGTATCTGAATAGTGGAACGTATAATTTCAGTTTGGCCAATCCCCAAGACACTACCAAGAAAACACCGGCCAATTCGGCTGTGCAGTGTGCGATTCAATTGGATGGGTCTGTGGAGATTACTGGCGGCAACTTTGAAGCGAACGTGACAAACAACGCCGGAGGAATAATCTCTGATGCCATCTTCAATAGAGAAGTGACAAACGGCGGCACCATGCGGCACCATAAAGAACAGCATCTTCGCGTACAGTGTGACAAACAGCAGCACCATAGAGAACGGCACCTTCCAGGGAACGTGCAGTGTGACAAACAAGAGCACCATAAAGAACGGCACCTTTAAGAAAATGTGCAGGGTGGAAAACTGGAGCACCATCAGCGGCGGTGCCTTCGCGTGCAGTGTGACAAACTACGGCACCATCAAGGACAACGGCACCTTTGAAGGAACAGTGGAAAACTACGGAGGAACGATTTCTAGCGGCACCTTTAAGGGAACAGTGCAAAACTGGTACGGAACGATCTCTGGTGGAACCTTCCATGAAAAAGTGTTAAACAGCAACGGAGAAATCACTGGCGGCACCTTCGCGGGCAGTGTGGAAAATAAGTGTGACATATACGGTGGCGTGTTCAACCGTAATGCAACTCTAACCGACGTAACAGGTGGCCACAACATCACTTGGGATGCAGCCTCCTCCAAAGCCAAGATCGAGAAAGTCAACGGTGTGCCTGCGGAGTGGGACCCCTACGTCGTCGTGACTAAATCGACCCCGACCACGGCGAAGGAAGTGACCATCACCGCCAGCACCGAAATCTATAGCCTGAACGGCTACCCCATCGACGGGAGCCCCTACACCAGCAGCTACCCCAAACCAAACGACAGGACGACCGTGAAATTCACCATGCCGAGCGGGAACGTGGTGCTCGGCACCGGCGAACTCGTCATGGAGAACGGCTACCCGGTCGGCACCATTGGCAACGGCTGGAAGTACAGTGACAGCACACTGACTCTGACGAGAGGAACGTTTGATTTCAGCTCCACCCATCCCCAAGGCAAGACCCCAGGAACACCGACCACAACGCCTGTGGCGTGCGCGATTGAGATTCAATCGGGTGTGACAATTACCGACGGTACCTTCAATGCAACAGTGTACAACGGACAAGTGTACAACGGACAATTGAACAGCCCCGGCGGAACAATCTCTAACGGCACCTTCAATGGAACAGTGATAAGCAACGGCATCATCACTGGCAACGGCACCTTTGAGGGAGAAGTGATAAACCACGCTGGAACGATTTCTGGCGGCACCTTTAAGAAAAAAGTGGTAAACAACGCCAACGGAACAATCTCTGACGGAACCTTCAAGGGCGATGTGACAAACTACTCCAGCGGAACGATCTCTGGCGGAACCTTCGCGGGCAGTGTGGACAACAGATCCGGCACCGTGACCGGCGGCGTGTTCAACCTCAAGGCAAACCCGACCAACGTAACTGGCTACGCCATCAAATGGGATGATGCCTACTCCAATGCCAACCCCAATGCCAAGATCGTGGCTGTCAACGGTGTGTCTGCGGATTGGGCCCCCTACGTCTGCGCAGGCACCACCGTGACCATCACCGCCAGCACCGACATCTACAGCCTGAACGGCAAGTCCATCGACGAAAGCAGCTACCCCGATACAACCGACAAGAAGACCGTGACCTTCACCATGCCGGGCGAGCCCGTGGTGCTGAACCGCACGGCTGAACTGGAAGTTGTGGGCGGCGAAATCAAAAGCGGCGAGACGGCCAAAGGCAGCGGTCGTGTGCTCATCGGCGGCAAGGTGGAAGTGACCACGAAGGATAAGACCCAAGACTTTGTGGGCTGGACCATCGCGCCGGAAGGCATCGAACTTCGGCACGATGACGGTAGCGCAGTGAACCTGACCAGCGAATGGACGTTCTCTTTCATGATGCCCGATGTCTCCGGCGGCAAGCTGACCCTGACGGCAAACTATCAGCCTTTCCGTACCAGCCTGCTGATGAATGCAGACGGCACGGTGAATCTGGAGCATGTGAACCACGAGACCTACGATGGAAACGAAATCTGCAAGGGTGACGGATGGAATGTCTTCAACAGAGGAACCCTGATTCTGGAGAAGGGGACCTACGACTTCCAGTATACGGCCCCAACGGAAAAGACCGGCACCCTCGAAGCCGTGACCTGCGGAGTCCAGAACAAAGGCGGCACCATCGAGAACGGCGTGTTCCGGAACATAGTGCTCAATGAGGTCGGCGGCACCATCACCGGCGGCACCTTCGCGGCGGGCCTGATTGAGGTGCCCGGCATGACCGGAGGCAGCGTGACCGGCGGCGTGTTCAACGGCAAGACGGGGCTGACCAATGCCCACCACGTCACCGTAACGGATGGCAGTGTGAGCACAGTGAACGACGAAGGCCCGCGGAACGCGGATGGAACGACCGGCACGGCATGGGACCTCTACTCTTACAAAGACACCACCATGACCATCACCGCCAGCACCGAAATTTTCAGCCTGAACGGCAGGCTCCTCGGCGAGGGCGACCACGTCAACGGCAACAAGAACACCGTGACCTTCACCATGCCGGGCGAGCCCGTGGTGCTGAACGGAGCAATCACCTGCACCGACCTCGTCATGGAGAAGGGCTGGCCGCAGGCTTCCAACGAGGGCAAAATCTCTTGCAGTGGCACCGGCTGGAGTTACGATCACATCACCAAGACACTGACTCTGACGAGTGGAGAGTATGATTTCAGCTCCACAGAGCCTGTGCAGTGTGCGATTCAATCGTCTGCGACAATTACCGGCGGCACCTTTGAGAAAAAAGTGACAAACAACGCCGGAGGAATAATCTCTGGAGGAACCTTTGAAGGAACAGTGACAAACAACGGCACCATCAAGAAGGGCACCTTCAAGAACGTGTGCAGTGTGACAAACAACAGCACCATAGAGAACGGCACCTTCAAGAACATGTGCAGGGTGATAAACAACAAAACCATAGAGAACGGCACCTTCAAGAACATGTGCAGTGTGGAAAACAACGGCACCATCAATAACGGCACCTTCACGTACAAGGTGGAAAACAACGGCATCATCACTGGCGGCGTGTTCAACCGCAATGCGAACCTGACCGGGGTAACAGGTGGCTACAACATCACCGTGGCCTCCAATGCCAAGATCGAGAAAGTCAACGGTGTGTCTGCGGATTGGAAGCCCTACGTCGTGACCAGCAATGCCACGACGAAGGAAGTGACCATCACCGCCGACACCGAGATCTTCAGCCTGAACGGCCAGCCCATCGCCGAAAGCAGCTACGGCGTCGACAAGACGACCGTGACCTTTACCATGCCGGACGATGACGTGGTGCTGAACGGAACAATCACCAGCACCGACCTCGTCATGGTGAATGGTTATCCGAAGGATTCCAACGGCGGCAAAAACCCCTGCAAGGGTGACGGCTGGGAGTACATTAAAAATGACCCGACCAATGGCGACATGCTGCTTCTGACGGGCAGCAGCCAGACCGGCGGGCTGTACGATTTCAGCACCATCGGAGATGGTTTGGCGGTGGAGTGCAACGTCTTTGTGGGCAAGCCGACGGCCATCACGGGCGGCGAGTTCAACGGCAAAGTGTTCAACAACAGCGGCATTCTGGGCGGAACCTTCCACGGCGAGGTCGACAATATGGGACCGGGCCGCATTGAGAATGGCACGTTCAAGAACTCGGTCGAGAACAACGGCATGATCGAAAACGGCACCTTTGAAGGGACAGTGGAAAACAACACCAACGGAACGATCTCTGGCGGCACCTTCGCGGGCAGTGTGAGCAACAACGGCGGCACCGTGAACGGCGGCATATTCAACGGCAACACAGGTTTGGACGAGGTAACAGGTCTCCACTCCATCACCTGGGATGCGGCCTCCTCCAATGCCAAGATCGAGAAAGTCAACGGTGTGTCTGCGGATTGGAAGCCCTACGTCGTGACCAGCAATGCCACGACGAAGGAAGTGACCATCACTGCCGACACCGAGATTTTCAGCCTGAACGGCCAGCCCATCGCCGAAAGCAGCTACGGCGTCGACAAGAAGACCGTGACCTTTACCATGCCGGACGATGACGTGGTGCTGAACGGCGAGCTCATCACCAAGCCGGAACCCGAACCCGAACCGAAACCCGAACCGAAACCGGAACCGACACCGGAGCCTGAACCGACGCCGGAACCCAAACCGGAGCCTCAACCGGAACCGGAACCGGAACCCACCACCTACACCGTGACCGTCATCGGCGGCACGATCGACGGCAAGACGTCTGTTTCCGCCAAGGAGAACGACACCCTGACCGTGGTGCTGGACCAGAACGACATTCCGGACGGCATGACGTTTGACCTGTGGAGCATTTCGTCGAGCAAGCTCAGCGGCGATATCAACGTCGATTACCGGGCCGAGGCCATGACCTTCCAGATGCCTGCCGAGGATGTGACCATCCGGGCGCAGTACCGCTCGGCGGAGATCATCGAGGACGCAGCGCCCTCTCCGCTGGTAACGGCGGCGACCATCGCGGTGGGCGGCGCAGCCGCAGGCATCGTGGTGTGGCAGGGCGTGAACCTGGGTGTAGACCTCTACCTCGCCAATGCGCTGCCCCAGGGTGTGCCGGTGCCGACCGACCGCCGTGCGCTGGCGCTGCTCCTGTGGGAGACCGCAGGCAAACCGGAGGTGGCTCTGCCCACCCTTTACGGCGATATCCCCGCCGAAGAGATCGAGCTGCAAAAGGCCACCCGCTGGGCGGTCCAGAACGGCCTGATGGACGCGGCCGACAAGAAGGATGCGTCCTTCTTTGACCCGGACCATTATGTCACCAAGATGGACGTCTTCGGCGCATGGCTCCGGCTCAAAAAGCTCCTCGGCACCACCTGAGCATCCCCGACGCAGTGAGCGTCCCCCCTTAACGCAAAGGACCTCCCGGCCTGCATGGGCTGGGGGGCCCTTTGTTTCAAAACGGAAAAATTCCGTTGCTTCTGGGAAAAAACATGGTATACTAAAGGAAATTGAGCGATCGGAAGGAGCCGTACCATGCTGGAAAAAGCATTCAACGACGTTTACACAAAATTCAAGCTGCACTTCTATCAGAACGTGTTTCAGCGCTTTGCCACCCGCGAGGCGACCCTGACCACGGTGGAGTCCTTCTGCATGGAGGGCATCATGGCCATGGGCGAGCCCACCATTGCGGAGTTCTCGCGGATGATGAAGATCTCTACCCCCAACGCGGCGTATAAGATCGGCAGCCTGATGCGCAAGGGCTACGTGGAAAAGATCCAGTCCGCCAAGGACCGGCGCGAGTACCACCTGCGCCCCACCCAGAAGTATTTCGAGTACTACAACATCAGCTATTCCTACCTGCACACCGTGGTCGAGCGTGTGCGGGAGCGCTTCCCCGCTGAGGACGTGGACAAAATGGAACAGATGCTCACCATCATCAGCGAGGAGCTGATGCCGGAGCTGGATCTGAAATCAAAGACGGCGGACGAATAAGCGCCGTTTCACCTCGTTGGAGTAAAACGGCCGGGGCAATTGCAATCCGTGCGCCGGAATGATACAATAGGAGCCAGCGAGAACCGCCGCCGGACGTTTTTCCGGCAAGTGCAAGTGTAAGAAAGAAGGCTTTTATCATGAGCATGAATACAGTCCCTGAGCGTCTGGCTGCGCTGCGCGCCGCCATGGACGCCAATGGCGTGGACCTCTACCTCATCCCGGTGGGCGACCCGCACTCCAGCGAGTATCTGCCCGACCACTACACCTCCCTGACCTATTTCTCCGGCTTCCACGGCGAGAACTCGAACTTCGTCGTGACCAGAGACAAGAGCGCCCTGTGGGCCGACGGCCGCTATTTTGTGCAGGCCGAAAAGGAGATCGCGGGCACCGAGATCGAGCTGGAACGGATGGGTGAGCCGGGTGTGCCCACCGTGGAGCAGTATTGCGCCGATGCCCTGCCGGAAGGCGGTGTGCTGGGTCTGTGCGGCTTGACCGCTTCCTGCCAGCTGGTGCGCAGCGTACAGAAAGCGCTGGACGCCAAGCACGGCACCATCAAGACCCTGAATCTGGAAGATGAGCTGTGGACCGAGGGCCGCCCTGCCCTGCCGGAGACCCCGGCCTGGCTCCTGAGCAAGGAGTATGCGGGCTTTGCCCCCGCCGAGAAGCTGGAGCAGCTGCGGGCCAAGCTCAAGGAGCTGGGCTGCACGGCCCAGCTGGTGGGCAAGCTGGACAACCTGGCCTGGCTGCTGAATCTCCGCGCGATGGACATTCAGTGCACTCCCTACGCCATGGCCTACTGCTATGTGACCGGGGACCGTGCCGTCCTCTTCATCAACACCCGTCGTCTGGGCGCGGAGGCCGCTGCCGAGCTGAAGGAGAACGGCGTCGAGATCGCCGAATATGACGACATCCTCACCTTCCTGGCCGCAGAGACCGAGGCCCAGACCGTTCTGGCCGACCCGGCTTCCGTCAACTATGCGGTCTATGAGACCCTGCGCAACAACCCGGTCCTGACCGTCAAGGACGAGGCCGACCCGCTGCTGCCGATGAAGGGCGTCAAGAACGAGACCGAGCTGAACCACAACCGTGAGACCCATCTGCGCGATGCCGTGGCCATGGTGCGGTTCCAGAAGGAGCTGGAAGAGCGTCTGGCCGCAGGCGAGGAGCTGACGGAGCTGACCGTGGATGAGATCCTCCACAAGTACCGCTCGGCACAGGACAAGTTCATCGTGGAGAGCTTCGGCACCATTGCAGCCTACGGCGGCAACGCGGCCATGATGCACTACCATGCCACCGAGGAAGACCACGCCAAGCTCGAAAAGAAGGGCTTTTTGCTGGTGGACAGCGGTGCGACCTACATGGACGGCACCACCGACATCACCCGCACCTACCCGCTGGGCGAGCTGACCGAGGACGAAAAGCGGTTCTACACCTGGACGCTGCAGTGCCATATCGACATTGCCAAGGCCGTCTGGCTGAACTACTGCGACGGCCACATGCTGGATACCATCGCCCGTGAACCGCTGTGGCAGCACCTCATCAATTACCGCTGCGGCACCGGCCACAGCGTCAGCTTCGTGGGCAATGTCCACGAAGGCCCTCACGCTCTGAACGGCCGCAACACCACCGTGTTCCAGCCGGGCATGATCGTCACCGACGAGCCGGGCGTCTACGAGAGCGGTGTCGTCGGCATCCGCATCGAGAACGAGCTGGAGTGCTACCACAAGGCCGACAACCAGTACGGCACCTTCCTGGCCTTCCGCCCGCTGACCTTTGTGCCCATCGCCACCTCGCCTGTGGTGCCCGGCATCCTGACCAAGGACGAGATCGAGTGGCTGAACGCCTACCACCGCGAGGTCTTCACCAAGCTCGCTCCCCGCCTGACCGAGGAGGAGCGCGACTGGCTGGCCAAGAAGTGCGCCGCCATCGGAGCGTAAATAAGGATAAAAAGACCCTCTCAGTCTCGCTGGCGCTCGCCAGCTCCCCCGATGGGGGAGCTTTGATGCAGGTTCAACTCGACATCAAAACCTCGCCCTTTGATAGACTCCCCCGGCCGGGGGAGGTGGCACGCTAGTGCCAGAAGGGGACAAGGTGGCATTGCACAGCAATGACGGAGAGGGTTCTTTGTTATTCCTGTTCCGGTTTGTGCTCTTTCCAGTAGGCTTTTGCCTCATCAATGGCCTTTTTGAACGGGCCGGAGGGGTAGGTGCTCTCGGCGATGTCCACCAGAAACTTGTACAGCTGGGGGCGCACCTCTTCATACATGCCCAGGCGGGTGTAGAGGTCTTTGTAATAGCGGAACACCTGCAGCTTATTCTGCACCACGGTGGATACGTGGACCTGGGTGTGGCAGATGCTCTGCGGGTTCTGGACGTAGTAATAACCGGCCTTGCCGATGGAAACGAAGGTCTCGGCGTACTGGATATACCGCAGGTTGAAGACGAGGTCTTCGGCCCAGTGCATCTCGCTGACGAACTGGATGTCGTTCCGGGTCAGGAGGTCGCGACGGTAGAGCTTGTTCCAGAGCACACTGTAAAAATAGGAGGCGGGCTTGTCCATCAGGCGGAGGGCGAAGGTGTCCTTGTCATAAACGCCTGCGGGCAGAAAGCCGTACTCCCGCATCTCCGGGGGCCGGGCGACGCTCATGACGCCCAGCTCGTCCTGGATCTTATCGAGTACCTGTTCGGGCTTGGAAGCGCCCGCCGGGATGACCATCTTGTAGGGTGCGATGACAAGGTCGGCGGTGTGCTCCTCGGCCGCGGCCACGAGAGCAGCTGTGAAGTCCGGGTCGAGATAGTCGTCGCTGTCCACGAACTGCACATACTTGCCGCCGGCCAGTTTCAGGCCCAGGTTGCGGGTGTCCGCTACGCCGGAGTTTTCCTTGTCCACCAGCACGATGCGGGGGTCTTTGGCGCGGAACTCTTCGCAGACGGGCAGGCTCTGGTCCTTGGAACCGTCGTTCAGGATGATGATCTCGATGTTGGAATAGGTCTGTGCGCAGATGCTGCCCACGCAGCGGGCCAGATGGTTCTGGGCGTTGTACACGGGCAGGATGATGCTGACAAGGGGCTGATTCATGGCGGCGTCTCCTTTTCTGATTTTATAGTAACTATACTCCCGTGCGGCGCAAAATGCAAGCGCCCGGAAGGCCGGGCAGGAGGAAGGAATTGAAAAAATGATCTTTCACATTGCGGTCTGCAGCCCGGATGCGGTGCTGCGGGGGCGGGTGCAGCGGCACTGCCTTGAATATTATGCCCGCCGGGCCGACGCCTGCATCGTGGAACAGCTGGAGGACGCGGGGGCACTGCTCCGGCAAGAGGATGC
>ULXO01027377.1_pt1 | contig 10721 bp, 8 predicted proteins | sample 1961391 | NCBI WGS metagenome assembly ULXO01 (sample SAMEA4835841, study PRJEB28245) | human gut metagenome | biome: gut microbiome; material: fecal sample | place: Denmark | collected 2008 | reverse complement strand
TCGCTTAATCCAATTAAATTTTTCCTCTGTAAACTTATCTCCTAATACTCTAACCAGATATTCGCTGTAGTCACTATTCAAATAAGGCATCTTTTTCTCAACCTCTGGTGATGACCTCATTATTTGTGTAATTACAATATTTGAAAACAGATACTCTGGTACATGATTATTTCGTTTCCAGTAGGCAAATAGAACATTACGAATCTCACAAATCGTTCTATTATGTTGCTTGGCGTGGATGAACCAGACCGGATACAATACGGGATTATCAATTTCGCCGAGTGAATTGTGAAACACAAAAAAATCACTATTTAATATTTCCTGTGGAATTTCATCTGTTAGCAGTATTGTTGCATCCATCCATGTCCCACCATAATGCTCCAATAATGCTACACGCATCAAATCTGTATAAATCGCTAATGGAAGGACTCCGCTTTTTAATTTCTCATTCAGATAATCCGGCATATTTATATAGTTCTGCACATTGTTTTCTGTAAGCAAAACAACTTGTCTGCCGGCATATTTTTTTACAGATTGATAGCAAGTCCTTACTATCTCAGGTGCCTGCTCCAAACCTGTATTCCAGAATAACCAAATAGGCTCATCCACTTGGGTTTCTGGGAATGTCAGCTTTTCAGGAACGGTATCTCTGAACTTCAAATATTTTTTACAGACCGCTGTGCCTCCCCCCGATTGCCAAAGCAGTTTTCTCAGCTCATAATCTTTGACAATATGAAGTGGGTTACGAAGAAATTTGTTCCACATTCTTTTCTCCTCGATAAATTTTCATCAGTTTTACATAGTAGCTCTCTGTCGTTTCATAATTCACTTGACTACAATTCTTTGTATATCTTTCCAATACATCTTGTGTTTGAAGAACTTTCTTTATCGCCTTCATCAGTTCTTCCACATTACCCGCTTCAAACAATTCTCCGGTTTTACCAGGCTCAATTAATTCTGGGATACCTCCCATTTTAGATCCAACAACAGGCGTACCCAAAAGTACCGACTCCATAACAGAGTACGGACAGTTTTCATACCATTCAGACGGGCAGACACTGATTGCTGCCTCAGCAATAATGCGATAGAGTTCTTCTCCAGTCTTAAATCCCAGATACTTCACATTGGGAATATCCTTCATTTTATCAACCGACGGGCCATAGCCAATAAACACAAATTCTGTATTTGGCATCTTCTTGGCTACTTCAAGCAAAGTATCTGTTCCTTTGTCCCGCGACAGATGCCCAAACTCTAATACGTAACCCTTTTTTTGAATGTTATCCAAGTGCGGCATCTCTTTTTTGAAATTGTGCAGCCCAATAGTTTTATCACGAAATCTTTTCTGCGTGTCTAATTTTGATTTAAGAAAATAACTACAGCAAATATAGGCATCCACATGTGAGTATGCTTTACTATATTTCCACATATATCCATCCAGTGTTCCAAGAAGACTTTTTGCTCTGGAATTTTTCAAGCATTTAGTTTGAAGACAATGAATATAATGACCATCCAAACACCGTTCACAAGGCTTCATATCCACATCGAACATTCCATGGCTGGGGCAAACAAGCTGATAGTCATGTGTCGTGTAAACAATCTTACATTCTTTTTTTGTTTCTTTACGCCATTTGTTAGTTTCCAGAATAATAGAAGGAGTCAGATGATACTGTATATTGTTGAGATGCACTACATCTGGCTGAAAATCATCTAAAACTGCACGAATTTTTTTGCGTGCTTCTCTTGAATAGATAATGCGAAATGGTGCATTTAAATTTGCCTTTATTCCTTGAGAAAAATCCATATTCGTTACATATGAACCGATTCGATTTCCTACTGTATTTTTTTCATTTTCAAGACCAAAGTACTGGACTTCATGCCCATGTTCTTCTAACATTTTTCCCACATCGAATGTGTACGTTTCCGCTCCACCCTTGGGAAATATAAATTTATTTACAAGCAAAATCCGCATATCTTATTTCTCCTGTACAGTTTCATCGTTTCCTTTACAACATCATCCCAGTTATATTTTTTGCAGATAAAGTCAGCTGCCTGCTTCTTCATTTCCATAACCATTTCTGGATGGTCACAGGCATTTTGCAATTTTTCTTGCAAGTCCTCTACATTCGACTTTTGGAAAATCAATGCCTTATCTTCCACAACCTCTGCACACTCCGGAATGTCCGAAACCAGACAACAATTGCCATAACTCATAGCTTCTAGCAGGCTCAAGGGCATTCCCTCCAGGTCAGAAGGTAATGTGTAAATATACGCATTGCTATATAATTCATCAAGCATCTGTCCCTGAACAAATCCGGTAAAAATGATTCTATTATCATCCTTTGCCAGCTCTTTCAATTCCACCATAAAAGAATCCGTATCGCTAGAGCCACCAGCAATAACCAATTTTTTATCTGTTTTAACATCCTTGAACGCTTCAACCAAATACCGAATACCTTTTTCCGGTACCAAGCGACCAAGAAACAATATGTAGGAATCCTTTATTAGATCAAATTTTTCTGTTATGAATTTTGCTTCTTTAATCTCTGGTCGATTCACACCGTTGGGAATAAAGTGAGTCTCCCTACCATATGTATCTTTAAAGTATTCCTGAACGCCCTTGCTTAGCACAATAATTTCATCCGCATACTTTACGGCATTCTTTTCACCCTGTCGAATAAATTTTGAACCGAACCCCAATTTCCATTTCTCACGCTGCCAGTCTATGCCGTGAATGGTAACCACAACCCTCTTCCCAAACATCTTTGGAAACCATGAGAAAAAAGCTGGTCCCTCTGCATGGATATGAACAATGTCATACTTACCAAAAGCACAACATAATGCTGCAAAAAAAGAGGATGAAACAGCCGCAAGACCTTTCTTTTCTATTGTTGGAACTGTCTTAAGCTTTATTCCTTTATATTCTTTAAGTCGTTTTGAATCATACTCTGAACCACTTACATGATGACCACCTCTGTTGTAGCAAGTCACATTATGTCCTTGGGCAACCATCCTTGTGCAAAGTTCATCAACAACAATCTCAACTCCACCTTCTCTTGATGGAATTCTTTTTTGCCCAAACATAGCAATATTAAGTTTTTCCTTACATTGCGCCATCATTTCTTAATACTCCTATGGCAGTCTGCCAAATAATCTCAATGTCACCTTTAACACTCCACTCATTGATATACTGAGTATCCAGCTTCACCACCTCTTCAAAATCAGTGATATTACTTCTTCCACTCACCTGCCAAAGTCCGGTCAATCCAGGTCTGAATGACATTCTGGCTCTGTGGTGTGGTTCATACTTATCCCACTCATCGAGTGTTGGTGGTCGTGTTCCCACCAGGCTCATATCTCCTTTGAGGATGTTCCAAAACTGTGGCAGCTCATCTATTGATGTCTTCCTGATAAACTGTCCTATGCCGGTTTTCTTTGTTCCATCCGGCAGTATCTTATTGCCTATGATTCTCGGGTCGAAGTCCATCTTGAACATCATTCCATCGCTCACCTTGTTTTGTGACATGAGCTCCTTCTTCCGCTCCTCGGCATCCATGTACATGCTTCTGAATTTGTACATCTTGAACTTTCTGCCGTTTCTGCCGATTCGCTCCTGTGCGAAGAAGATAGGTCCGGGTGATGCGATATATATTGCCGGTCCCACAAATATCGTCACTATCAAGGTGATGATGCATCCGACCAGCCCTCCGAGTATGTCCATGCCTCTTTTTGCTAGAAGCTGTGTGGTGCTCGCATAGTTCATGCTGGCTGTGATGATTGTGTAGTCACCTATTTTTTCTATCTGATTAAAGTTGCCTGCCATGACCTTGTTTTTGGTGATGCCTCTGTGAACAGCTATGCCCATCTCAAGGAATATGTCTGCCATTTCATAGGGATATTCGCTCTCCGCACATGGTGGGATAAGCACCTCATCCACCCATTCCTTACAGGCGTAGTCCACTATCCTGTCGCGGTTTGCAACTATTGGTATTTCACATATTGTTTTGCCCTTCAGGTCGGCATCTGTTGCCGCTGCCACTATCTGTGTGTACCCAAAGCCATTTTCATTTAGTCCCTGAAGTGTCTCCTCAAGAAGCTTTTCCGGGGCTATGACAAAGAGTGATTTTTTCGATGAAGCAAAGCCTCTTTTTTTGATAATATTCTTTAACACCATTCTGCCTAAGTACGACACGAGAATATATATTGGAATCATGATGTAGTAAGACATACGCGAATATATCTCGCCCATCCGTGTGGTAAACAGGAAGAAAGTTGCTATTATTTCCACAAATGCCACATGTTTACATGTAGCTATGAACTCATCGAAATATCCGCGCTTCAATGCATTTTTGAAGGCATCGGATACTATTTCCACGAAGAAATCTATGAGTAGAAATGCTACTGCCAGTACCCTGTAGTCCTTATCTATGTATGGATTGTTAAGTCCAAAGCGACATATATATGAGACTATGAATGCTATCTGCATGCACAGGACATCTAATAGCATAAAATCTATATGCTTTGTCCAGCTTCTTCCTTTCTTTCTGTACATTTTTTATGTGTCTCCCTGTATTTCTTGATTACCCTATTTCCAGTTCATCCCTATACTGTCAAGCCTTGCTATGCGCTCTGTGTCGAGCACCATGCCGCTGGCCTTCGGGTTTTTTCTTTTACATCTAATATTTGATATCCAGCGTCCCAGCTTCACTCCGTCTGTGGAATATGATACCGGCACGTCCAGATTGCCGTTTTTCTCGTAATATGCTTTCGCAAGCTCAAACTTTCTGTTCCACTGTATAGCGGTCTTGCTTTCTGACCTGTAGCCTATGCTCTGCAGGCGCTGTAGCTGCTCGTCTGTCATTGAGTGGCTATTGGTCTGGTTTGACAGCCACCGTCCAAGCGGTATGCCGTCTGCTGTGACATACTTTGCAGGTATTTCGAGGTTTCCATACTCCTTGTAGTAGGCTTTGGCTGCGCTGTAGTACTCTTCCCACTTCTGCTTGTTGTGATCCCATATCATGCCAAGCTCCTCAAGTTCTTTTCTCTGCTCATCGGTGAGTGCCTGCTCTATGCCGTACTTTTTTACCTTAAAGCGCATGTTGTTGATCCATGAGCCAAGCCTAAAGCCTGTAGGCGATACGTATTTGGCTTTGATGTCCAGATTGCCGTAGGTATTGCGGTAGCTTTTAAGCTCTTCCAGTACCTCCTGCCAGCTTGAGTCCGTGACATCCCATATCATGCCTATATCGTTTAGCTTTTGTATCTTTTCCCAGGTGAGGTTTCCGGATATATTGCCTGACTTCACACGCCTCTGGGTGTTTATCCATGCTCCCAGTGTGAGGCCTGCCCCAGTGACATAGCTCTTTGGTATCTTGAGATTTCCATTTTCCTCATACCACTGCTTTGCTGCCTCATAGTATGTGTCCCAGGCACTTCCCAGATTTTCCTGCAAGCGCATGAATATCTCCCTGCTGTCCTTGGTCTCGTCAATGATGCGGAATCTGTCTTCAAAGTGCTCTCTTGGCGAATGAGTGTCCGGATACAGCAAAAATGCTTCCTGCATTTCGTTTTTCAGGCAGTCTATGCAGTATAGACTGTCGAAGTTGTTGACCAGGTCAAATATGACCGGCTGGTTTTTGCTTCCTGCTGACAGGGCTCTGCCTATCTGCTGCAGATAGATGATTGGCGACACTGTAGGGCGAAGCAATATTACTCCGTCCACATCGTCCACATGTATGCCCTCGTTCAGCATGTCTATGCAGTAGAGGAGCTTTAAATGGCTTCCTGTGTCCTTTTTGAATTCGGCAAAGGCTTTGCTGGTCGACGCTTCGTTGTAGTACGCTGTGTATATGTGTGGCTTTTTGTCCACCTTGCTAAACCAGTCGGCCGCCTGCGCCTTCATCTCATCCATATGCTCTCTGCCTGAGCAGAATACTATGTATTTGCCATCAGGCTTTGTCATCTGTCTGGCAAAGACCTCTGTGAGGCCGTCTGCCTGCTCGAGTGCACGCTTTAGCTGTTCTAGGAGCTTTTCGTTTTCCGATACAAGTCCCGGGTTTGATAAGCCTTCGATTCGCTTTTTCAGTTGTTCAAGCTCTTTCTTGTATGAATACATGGCTATGACATATTTAGGCTCCGGAAGTATTTCCCTCACGATTGCTTCTCCGAGTGTCATCTCTGAGGCTATGTTGCCCTCAAAGAGCTCCTCTGCCATATTGCGCTGGTTGTCCAGATAGCGTATGTTTGTCGCTGAGAGTCCCAGGCGCTTTGCCTTCGGATATGCTTCCAGAAGCTTTCTTACACTCTTGCCCCACTCTGCGGCTCCACAGCGGTGGAACTCATCGAGTATGATATAGTCCGGGCGCAGGGTGTCTATGCTGTCCTCATGCTTCATGAGCCTGCTGTATGACATGTATTCTATGTTTGAGAACTGTGTGTCTATGTTTTCAAGCTGTGTCTTGTAGATGTACTCACTTGGCGATAGCCATAGAAAGTGATTATGCGGATGCTGCTCCACGAGCTTGAAGGCTATCATCGACTTGCCCGTGCCTGTCGGATGGATGACGGCTGCCATCTGCTTTTCCTCCAGCATGGTCTCGACTGCTCTGTATGCATCTTCGTTGTGCTTGTAAAGATGTATGCTCATTTGCTGCCTCCGGGTGAAACACTACATTAAAAGGGAGGTTGGATTTCGCAGATTATTACAATCTGCGAAAATCACCTCTGTTAAAAAACACTAGGAACATAATAAAACTTAAGTCGTTTTATGTCAACTATTGTATCTTTTTTTGTATCTTTTTATAATTTTAATAAAATATCAGGTTGAATTTTATATATTTTTTAGTTTTAGATGGTCAAAATTGTGGTCAGAAATAAAACAGAAGATATTATATGGAGTTAATATTCTTCTTCCTATAAATTATATATACATATATATTTTTTAAGGAGGAAATAGACATGTCAAGAAGAGGAACCAACATCAGAAAGAGAGCCGACGGACGCTGGGAGGGGCGCTACTACATAGTAGACACAGCCGGCAGTAAAAAGTGCAAATCGGTATACGGCCACAGCTATAAGGAAGTAACAGAAAGGCTGCTTACAGCAAAAGCTGCTTCACTTAATCAAACAGCAGCCCCAAAGCAGTCCGCTATCACCGTAAAAGAAGTCGCTGAGAAATGGCTTGAAAGTATAGCATCCAGCCGGAAGTGCTCTACCATTCAAAAATATTCTACTATATACAATAAATATATCAAACCAAACTGGGGAGAAAGTGTCATAGATCAGTTAAATCAGAATGAAATACTCAAGCTACTGCCTGAGACAGCCGGTGAGAGCGTTATAAAGAGCATACTTTGTATATTCAATTCAATCCTTGCATATGGAGCTGCAACATATGGCACCGGAGAAATTCATCTGTCGTACAGGTCAAAGCGTTCATCCGTCACATCCTCAAACAACATAAATACAATCAATACAACAGACCAGCAAAAGCTAACCGAGTATCTTCTTACCGAGCTTGATATCTATAAGCTCGGTATTTTATTGTGCCTTTTTATGGGGCTGCGTTTAGGAGAAATTTGTGCCTTGAAATGGGAAGATATCGACATGATTAGTCGCACTCTGCATGTCAATCGCACAGTGCAGAGACTTCCGGTAGATACGGTACACACATCCGATTCATCACAAAATAACCACACAGCCACGAAAAAGACTTCTTTATATATAGATTCACCAAAGACTTCAAATTCACTTCGTGAGATTCCTATCCCGGACTTTATATATGACAAGCTGTCAGATTATTATAACACTTCAATGAAAGATGACTCTTATTTTCTAAAGAAAAATCAGCCTATGGATCCTCGCACTTATCAGAATAGATTTCATATCTATATAAGAGAAGCAGGTATCGGGAATACTCACTTTCATGCATTGCGCCACACCTTTGCCACAAACTGTATCAGCAGCGGCGCCGACGCTAAGAGTGTAAGTGAGATTCTTGGACATTCCAATGTAAATATTACATTGAATCGCTATGTGCATCCAAATCTGGAGACCAAACGCTCCGCAATCAATTCTATAGTTATCTCATAAATGGTCAGAAAAATGGTCATATTTATATAAAATGCTTATTTTATACATAAGGGAGGTTGGATTTCGCAGATTGTAATAATCTGCGAATTTTTTTTACATTCTTTCTGATTAGGCAATAGCAAAAAAACACCTCCATTGCACTGCAATAGAGGTGTTTTCTTGTATCTTTACTCTTCAATCATCGAAAGACGTTCCTTAGCAATCTTAATGTCTTCATCTGACGAATTAAGCATTTGTTTTGCTGCAGCTACAGTACCATCATTTTTGAAGAAGGTCACCAATGTAGAAATTCGCTCTTCTCTTCGTCCTTGTTCGATTCCTTGTTCGATTCCTTGTTCTTTTATTCCTTGACTGAGATTACACATAGATTTCAACAACTCCTTTCTGTCACCTTCCATTTTGATATCAAACTCATTCTCCAACATATCGTTTTTTTCCTCAGCACTTAGTTCTGGCAGAAACAAAGCACCCAGAAACCGATGAAGTTCATGTTCTGTTTGCAAGTCCAATGTTTTAGCCAGCCTAATAATCACAACATTAACAATCTCATACATATCTTTCCATCGTGATATTCCTATAATATCATTCTTAGTTAGATATATCTTTTCCAGCATATTATCCTTTTCATTCATACAAATCCAAATCGAATATACTTTCTTGATATCATTATAATTCTGAGAATCAAACTCTCTGTCCAACTGCGATGAAACCTCTCTAATCGCATAATACAGACCTCTCATTTCAACATCATAATCTATTGGTTCAGACTTTTGTGCCTCAATATTGATTATTACCTTTGATAATCCATCTGATGTACGCACATAAAATAAGATATCAAAATATGCAACCCCTTCATTTCGAACTTTATTTTCAGAATTCATCCCCTTAATCTGCACTGAATTTGTAAATCCTGGCTCGACCGGTATTGTGCTTATATAAGGTTCTCCTTCTATAAGCTTCTCAACATCACATGGATTTAATCCAATATAATCCTTTACTGTATGCACTAAAATATTTGCTAGAAATGGTTTCTGTGCTAATAGCAATTTTGCTTCTGCATCATACTGAGCTTCAAATTGCGTTTCATCTATAATTGCTTTTTTGTCAGCCATTATATTCTCCTTTCTGTTCTCCCAGGCAGAAAGGTTATAGGTATTATTTTCTTCCTCCTCCCTAATACTCTTATATTTATAACCTATGACATATATATTATATAATAATAGCTCCATCCAATGCAATAGCCCAAATGTCATTAAAAAGAGAGCGGGCCGGCGAATGGGAAGTTCGCCGGCCCAGATTTACACTAGGAGCAAAGTTTATACTTTGCGGAGATAAAATATGTTTTTCGTGGCCTTTCATATTGTCGCGGCCACGCTATAGTTCTGATTTGCTTATACCGCTGCCAGCTTCTTTCCAAGCTCCTCGCAGGCTGTCTTTGCATCATCGTCCGGTGTATCCTGGCAGATAACACCCTCGCCGCCTACCACTGTAGCTCCGGCTGCTGTCATTCGCTCTACCCAGTCACGCATCCACTCGCCATCGCCCCATCCGTATGAACCGAACAGACCGATTGTCTTGCCTGCCACGCAGCCCTCAAGCTCTGTGACAAACGGCTCCATCTCGCCCTCCTCAAGTACCTCTGCACCCATTGCAGGGCATCCGAGTGCGAATGCTGTCTCTGATTTAAGCTCATCTATTGAAGCACTGCTTACGAATACGATTTCTGCTTCCTTTCCGGCATCTGTGACGCCCTTTGCAACTGCCTCTGCCATTGCTGCTGTATTGCCTGACTGTGACCAATAAACTACACTGATTTTGCTCATTTTAATTCCTCCTATACCGCAATCTGCTGCGGTTCTTCTTTATATATTTCCAGTATCAGCCTCATATCTATATCCTCGGCCAATAGCTGTATGACACTTTCCTTCGCCTTTTCAAAATCCTCAAACATCTTCTTTTTGAGTGGTACGTTGCGGTACACCTTCCAGTATCCTGAATACAGGCAGCCGCATCCGTTATGCTCTATAAAGCCTCTCACATCCTCTATCGGATACCCAAGCAAAAGCCCCATCTCATGCGGAAACTGCTTGTGTTCATCATTCAGATACGCTTCGTAGTGTTTTTTGAATCTAAGTAATATCTTGCCGAATGAAAAATCCTCATATCCCGCTTTCTTTAGTATGTCCAAAGCCTCTGAATTATTCAGATATGCTTCTAAGAGGCTCCTGCGGAATAAGAGGAAGGCGGTTTTCTCATTCCTTGCTGCGAGCCTGAAATGCGATATCCCGGAAGCTCTCAGAATCACTCTCATGGCACTCTCATCAGCGCTGTCTATCATGAGCATATTTGAAATTCTCGCTCCTGTAATTAGTGGGGCACACTGGAGGGCAAGCTGCATTTCCACACTCTTTAAATCCATGCTCATAGCAATCTGAAATACTTCCTGGCACATTTTGGCTCCTTTCGTGTTAGTTATCTCTAACCTGAGTTAAATATATCTTACTTGTACCTATATGTCAAGTGTTTTTTTGCCATTTTTACACTTTTTATTCTCAATTAATTGCAACAAAAAAGCACACTAAGAATCTTTAATTGGGTATTCAAAGTTTTTTAGGGTCTTTACTTTTTAGGGT
>ULXO01064122.1_pt1 | contig 10746 bp, 8 predicted proteins | sample 1961391 | NCBI WGS metagenome assembly ULXO01 (sample SAMEA4835841, study PRJEB28245) | human gut metagenome | biome: gut microbiome; material: fecal sample | place: Denmark | collected 2008 | reverse complement strand
TTTCATCGGTCAGCAGTTCGACAACCTTGGTGTTGAACTGAATCTTGACGCCAAGCTTGCGGGCCTTGGCCATCAGAACATTGGCAAGTTGCTTGCCGCCCGGCTTGGCTTCGCCCAGAGGCAGGTGAGCGCGTTCGAGCATCGGGTACACAAGCTTCATACCGGCGGCGAACTTCACGCCGACATAGTCCATCATCCAGTTCATCATGTCGTCGGCATGTTCGGCCACATACCGGGTCAGCGCCTTGTCGCCCTTACCCTGCGAGACCTTCATCATGTCTTCATAGAACTTTTCGCTCGAGTCACCGGCATTGGCGTTCTTTGCCTGCTGCGCCTTGGTATGAACACCAAGCATGAAACCCGCGGCATAAACAGTGTTGCCGGCAGGAGAACCCATCTTTTCAATCAGAATGGGCTTCAAGCCATTCTGTGCGGCGCGAATAGCGCAAACCAAACCACCGCAACCGGCACCGACGATCACGAAGTCGTAGGTCGATTCAGCGATCTTCTTGGGAGCAGCCTGAGCCGATGCGGCAGCGCCTGCACCGATCATTGCTGCGCCGCCGAGCGCAGCCGTTTTCAAGAAAGTACGGCGGGAATTGAGAACTTCGGTCATGATTCCTTCTCTCCTCTTGTTATTGCGACCGAGCAAGGGGTTTTCGGGGCCTCTTGCCGCTTATTGATGTTGACATCTTAGGAAACAAGGAAAGCGAAAAACATAAACGAGCGTCTATTGCTTTTCTTAATCAAAAAGTAGAGAATGGTTTGTTTATGCTATTTGGGATATTGCAGTACCAACAAGACGTCCGAACGTCAAAGCATCTGCCAAGCCGTTTCCTCCCAGGCGGTTGACACCGTGCACGCTGCCTGTCACTTCTCCGGCAGCCCACAGTCCCGGCACTATGCCACCGTCTGTTTTGAGCACCTGGGCATTTTCATCAATCACGAGACCGCCCGGCGTGTAATGTACCGTCAAGCCAACCTCATAGGCCCAGTACGGTGCCTCCGTCAACGGCGTACACCCCACACGAGAGCATTTGTTGATGCGACGAGGCGTTTTTTCAACGCCTCGATTCTCTTGAAGCGCCTCGCGGTTGTAGCCCTCAACTTCCGCCTTAAAAAGATTTGCCGGCACACGCATCAGATTCGCAAGCTCTTCAAGTGTCTCTGCACTATAGGCTTCATCAGCCACCAACGCTTGATAGAGCCCCTTTTGTGAAATCGGATCAAGGTGTGCGACGCCTTTTTTATCGAAGACAGTGAAGCAACGCCGATTCGGTTGTTGCAGGATCGCCTGCGTTAAGGAAGAACGCAAAGCGTCTTCTTCGACAAAACGTTTCCCGTTGTCGTTGATAAGTATGAAATCGGCCGGCAGAAAAAGTCTAGCGTGCGTCTTGCGACCTGGCGGATTGCCCGCAACACATTCAACGTAAGGCAATCCTTCGAGTGCAATGTCGTACTTTTGCGCCAATATCAGAGCATCCCCTCTCGAACCCGGCGAATTATCCGTAGGAAGGCCAGCTAATTGCGGAGCGTATTGAGCAACCATTTCCGCGTTTGCACCAAAGCCACCACAGGCTAAAACTACGCCTTTGCGGGCTTGAAACGAAACAACCCTGCCCGAGCTTGTCGAAGCCGAAACACCGACGACGCGTCCGTCCTTATCCATGTGAAGATCAACAAGCTTCGTCTCGAGCATAATTTTAGCGCCAAGGGCCATTGCCCGCTGACTTAAAGCTCGAACGTAGGCTGAGCCGCGCGGCAACAAAGGCTTCAGACAGCGTCTGTAATCCGACCCGTAAATTTCATAAACAGTGTCGTGAAACAAAACCCCGCAAGCTTCAAGCCAAGCAACCGTCTTGGGGGCTTCTTCGACCATTTTTCGGACCAATCGCGGATTGCCTTGATTGCCGCCCGCTTCCATCGTTTGTCGATAATGCAAATCCAGGGAGTCCTGGATACCGCAGAGTTTCTGGCGTCGAGGCTCCACGCAAGAGAAATAGCCGGTGCTACGAAGCGTATCTCCGCCCAAAAGCGGCAATTTCTCAATCAAACAAACAGATGCCTTGTTCTGTGCGGCAGCAACGGCTGCGGCAAGTCCGGCTCCTCCGCCGCCTACAACGATGACATCAAAAGTCTGCGTCGAGATTTCCGGCACCGCCGCTTCGGTCAAAGCCGGCGTTATAGCCGTCAACGCCAAGCTCTGCAGAAGTTTGCGACGAGATGTCATACTTTTCTGCTCCTTAGCCAATCATTGACAACACCGGCCACTTCCACCGGATTGATGACATCAAGCTTGTGGTAGATCGAGGAACGATGCGCTTTAATCGCCTGCTCGCTCACCTTGAGCAACTGCGCTATGGCTTTGACCGTTAATCCTTTTGCCATCAATTGCGCCACTTCCAGTTCACTTGGTGTCAGGCGTGCCATCAAGGTTTTGATTTCCTCCTGTTCCTGCGCCTGACTTCTGATTTTTTTGCCGTACTCGACCGCTTTTTGCACCTTTTCGATCAAACGCTCGGGTTCCGCAGGTTTTACCAGGAAATCAAATGCTCCGTCGTGAAGAGCTTGAACAGCCATCTCAATGTCCCCGTGTCCACTCAAAAAGATAACGGGCAGGAGCATTCCCTGACGACGAATGTCACAGAAGAGTTCCAGTCCGCTCTTGCCGGGCATTTTGACATCCAACAAGACGCATCCTGGACGCAGATCTGTCGCCTGCTCAAGAAACTGGTCGGCGCTGTTGTAAGACACCACATCAAACCCGGCTATCTGGAGAATGAACGTGAGCGAGGCGCACACCGAAGGGTCATCGTCCACGATGCGAATGAGATCAGGCACAAGGTTTCTCACCACGAGAGTTCTCCTCTTTGGTTACTGTTGTCATTACCAGCGCCACAGCCAGACCACCGTCCTTGGATCGGGAAAATTCCAAATGTCCGTTATGGTTTTCAGCGATGCCTTTGGCAATAGCCAATCCCATGCCAAGTCCCTGCGAACTTTGGACACCACCAATCCGATCAAGTTGCGCGAACAAATCATCCGGCACGCGAGGACCATTGTCTGACACTGTCACCCGAACCAAATGAGCTTCGGCTTTAGCAACGATGTAGACCCGGGGCGACGGACCAGCTGCGGCTGCTCTTTCGGCATTGCGTACGAGATTCAAAAGCAGCAGTTCCAATGCGACAGGTTCGGCCGATATTCGGATTGAATCCGGAACATCCACCATAATGGAACTCACGGATTTTTGAGCCATACGAAAATTGTCCAGCATTGTTCTCACGATATCCGAAAGGAAGCATTCGGACTTGGCTTGTGGCTCGTGTTTTGCATAGGCTCGCACACGATCCACAATCTGCGCCATGCGATGAGCCTGGTCATTGATTGCCATTAATGCCTGATCAACGGCTGTCGTGTTGGCATCACGCCCGGATTTTCGAAGCATTTCCAGACCAGTGGCGTAATTAATAATGTTGGTCACCGGCTGTTTCATTTCATGAGCGAACAAGCTTGAAAGCTGACTCACGATCGTGTTTCTTTCAAGCAACTGCAAATACTGTTGCGTACGCTTCATGCGTTCGAGCAAAGCTTCTTTTTCTTTGACCGTTTGAACCAACTCGCGCGTACGCTGCATGACAAGTCGATCAACGCGCAGGATGTGAAACAGAGTTGCAGCGATCAAGGCGGCGATCAAAATAATCTCTCGGGAATAGCGACGTGTCAGCGCTTCTATTGTGAATTCCCTCTGATAAGCGAAACTGCCCAGTGACAGACGCTCCATGAGACCCGAAATGTTGACCATATCGTTGACCGTCACCCACTCCCACTTCACTTCGCCCGCATCATGCTCGGGCATTTGCAAAAGCGCGATCGTCACAGCTTTGGCAAGTTCTGGATCCGTATGCGGAAATACGGCAATAACTTCTGCCGGATACAAATCAGACGATCGACGACACGGCTCACCCGCCTCGTCTTTACCGTTGATTACTTTGACGGCCCCGGTCGGCACCAACCCCTGTTGTTCGTAGCGCTCCAGCTGACAGCGCGTCAAAACCCCGACATCAGCCTGACCGATAAGTACACGACTAATGACATCCGGGTAGTTGTACTCCGTAAATTGGACGTTGGAAAAGAATTGGTCTGGCGAAAAACCGGCTTGCGAGAGTTCGTCCTGAGCAATCAACCAGCCATCGAAACTGGAGGGATTGGTGGCTGTCACCCGTTTGTGACGCATATCCTGCAACGTATTGATGCTCTTGTTGTCAGCTCGTGCAACAAACACAGCCGCTACGCTGCTCGAGGCATTCTTTACATCCGAGCGTTTGCGAATCACGATGTGCTCCGCACCAAACTCCTGAGCTCGAATTCCAAAGGTTCCGGCACTGCTGACCAAAAAGTCCAACGTCTGCGCCTCCGCCCGAGTAAAAGAATCCACATTCGTAAACTCGACAGACTCAAAGCGATACTGAGGAAGTTGCCGTTTCAGATATTGAATCGTCGCGGCATATGTATTGATGTAGAACTCCGGCGAAAAGGTATCCACCAAACCGATGCGCACAACAGGCCGCTCGTCTGCAGCATAACCTGAGGATGCCACACCGAGGCCACAAACGACGCATAAAACGATAAGGAACTTCGCCCAAATGCCACGCATGGAAAAAATGACAAAAAATCGGATATTGACAAGAATCATACGCAAGCTACAAACTGAGCAGCTAATCCGGGTACCGAAATTGCCCTGTACCGAAACACCGAGAAAAATTTGGGAATTCGCGGATAAGACTTCAAGTCAGAGTAGAAGATTTTCGAATGCCATTACCAACAAACTGCACACTATTTTGGCAATCGGAGACCGATCTTCCTTACAATTCTCTCCGTTGCTATTCTCATCCGTTTGGTTGTCGGCAAAAAACTGACAACGACCCGTCCTGCACAAGCGGCAGACCTTCGAAATTCAATGAAAAATCCCACTCATTTCTACGTTGTTGTGCCCCTGGGGCTTGAGGAGCTTTGTGCTCAGGAATTGGAAGTCATCGGTATCACCGGTGTGCGCGTCCAACGTGGCGCTGTGACCTTTGCGGGCTCCATGCTCATGGCGCAACGTGCCTGTCTCTATTGCCGTACGGCAAGCCGCATCTTGATGCGTGTAGGAGTTTCCGACTACCAAGACGAAGAGGATATCTACAACTTTGCCTGCCGAACGAAGTGGGAAAACTGGTTCGGGCCGGATTCCACGATTCGTGTCGATATCAACGCCCGTCGTTCTCCGTTGAGAAGTCTCGACTTCACGCTATTGCGCATTAAAGACGGCATTTGCGATCGTTTCATGCACTTCATGGATCGTCGTCCGAGCGTGGATACGACTCATCCAGACATTCGTGTCTTTGCCTTTGCTGACGCAACGCACTGCACGTTTTATCTGGATTTGTGCGGGGAAGCGCTTTTCAAGCGCGGCTGGCGCACAGACAAGGGGGAAGCTCCGCTGAAAGAAAACTTGGCTTCGGGCCTTTTGATGCTTGCCGGTTGGAACGCTGAAACACCTCTTGTGGATCCATTCTGCGGTTCCGGCACGATTGCCATTGAAGCTGCCCTTGCGGCTTGTGGTGTAGCTCCTGGGCTTAAGCGTCGTTTCCTGTTTGAGAACTTCTCCGGATTTGAACAAAATATCTGGCAGGAAGAGATCGAGGAAGCCAAAGCGCGAGTCAACATGCACACGAAGGTGCAGATTGCTGCAAGCGACATCAGTACGATCGTAGTCGGCAAAGCTGAACAAAATGCTCGTCGTGCAGGGCTCGGTGCATTGATTGACGACGGACGTTTGACATTTAAGCAGTGCGATGCCCGTCAAGTAACGCCAATCGCCCCTGCCGGGCTCATTGTGGCCAATCCACCCTACGGTGAACAGTCTAATCCGAAGAGCGCCACCGTTGCATCCATGATGAAGGATGTTGCCGACAATCTGAAGCACAATTTCTCAGGATGGACTGCACGTTTCTTAACGAGCGACCGTCACCTGCCGCGTCAGATGCGCCTGAAGGAAAGCAAGAAAACGCCGCTTTTCAATGGACCGCTGGAATGCCGCTTTTTTGAATTCAATCTGGTGGCCGGAAGCTTTCGAGAAAAGCATTAACACAGTTCTAGGAAAGGTCGAGCAGAAGGTAATGTCTGGTCGACCTTTTGCCTCCGGGAGACTTGAATTTTTTCTGCCAGGTCGTACAATAGTGCCTCTCAATTGAAAGCCTCTCGTCCCCATCGTCTAGAGGCCTAGGACATGACCCTCTCACGGTTAGAACTGGGGTTCGAATCCCCATGGGGACGCCAAAGCACAGAAACGGCTGAGACTGTTGAATACTGAAATTGCCGCGAAAGCCCGGAAATCAAGGGTTCGCGGTTTTTTTTATTGTCTTTGCCTTGTCCCTGAGCGTCGTGCGCCGTCACAACTGAAAAATGCTCGACCTGGTCTGTGACTGGAGCTTGCAGATCTCGACAAACGGCAGTAAAGCCACCTCCCAAAAGTTACTTCCACTCCAGACACAGACCTCTAAGCAAAAGGCATTAGTCCGTGCTAAATCTCTTTCCCAGCTCCAGTAAATGCGGTAGTATCCCCTGAAACAATTCAAAACAATGCGGCTTTAGACCGCTTTTCTCCGCCATAGTTTCCCCTCACACAAACCAAACGAGGCTTCCGGATGGACTTGCTTTTCAACCCCATCATTTTGTCGGTGTTGGTACTTTGCGTACTCTGCCTGGTCAAGGTCAACGTTCTTGTCGCGCTTATCCTTGCAGCCATCACCGCCGGCCTGTCAGGCGGCATTGACATCGGCAAAACGATGACGCTTCTGGCCGACGGCTTTTCCGCCAACGCCACCACCGCGCTTTCCTACATCCTGTTGGGTACCTTCGCCGTTGCCATTGCGCACACGGGCTTAATGCAGGTGTTGGTCTCCTGGATTTCCAAGCATCTGGGGTCTCGTCCGGCGATTTTCTGCCTGGTTCTGGCCGCCATCGCCTGCTTGTCGCAGAACGTCGTGCCGGTGCACATCGCTTTCATTCCGCTGTTGATTCCCCCGCTGCTCTATCTGATGAATAAGATGCAGCTTGACCGCCGAGCAGTTGCCTGTTCGCTCAGCTTCGGCCTGAAGGCTCCCTACATCACGTTTCCCGTTGGTTTCGGCCTTATCTTCCAGGGCATCGTCGCTGACAGCATGACTCAAAGCGGCATGAAGACCACGGTGTCAGACGTCGCTTCCGTCAACTGGATCCTCGGTGCATCCATGTTGATCGGTTTGCTGATTGCTGTCTTTGTGCTTTATCGCAAACCCCGTCACTACGAAGACCGTCCGGTCATCGGCATGGAAACCAAGGCCGAGGAAATCAAAAAGTTTGAACTCAAGCACTGGGCCACGCTTCTGGCCATTGTTCTTGCCGTTGTGGTTCAGCTCATTTGGCAGTCTCTGCCGCTGGCCGCATTGATCGGTCTTCTGGTCATGATTCTCGGTCGCGCCTTTCTCTTCCGAGAATTGGATGATCACATTGCTGGCGGCATCTCAATGATGGGCTTTATCGCCTTTGTGATGCTCATTGCGGGTGGTTATGCAGCCATTCTCAAGGAAACGGGCGCTGTTAATGAACTGATTCAGAGCGTAGTTCCCTACTTGCACGCCAATAAGATTCTGGCAGCCACGATCATCACCGCCATCGGCCTTGTGGTCACGATGGGCATCGGCACCTCGTTCGGTACCGTTCCGATTCTTGCCGTGATTTACGTGCCGCTATGCTCCGCGGTGGGCTTCTCGCTTCCGGCCACCATTCTCCTGATGTCGGCTGCCGGAGCTCTGGGTGACGCCGGTTCTCCCGCTTCCGACACCACGCTTGGCCCCACGAGCGGTCTGAATGCCGACGGACAGCACGACCACATTTGGGACACTTGCGTACCGACCTTCATTGCTTACAACATCCCGCTGATGATTGCCGGTATTATTGGCGCTCAGTTCCTCTAAGCTAAAACAGTTACCCCTTTCCCGACGGGCGGTCTTTGTAGATCGCCCGCTTTGTTTGTGTCATCAGGCTTTCTTTTCCGCACGCAGTTGCTTAACAGTTTTGCCGTTGATACCGTAGTTGCACATCGGCACTTCGTCGATCACGACAACTAAATGTGTAGTTTCTTTGCCCATCACGTCTGCGATGAGCTTGGTTACTCCTGCGATCAGTTGTTCTTTTTGTTCCGGTGTCGGAGCTTCGGAATCGCCGGTGAGTTTGATGTTGACGTAGGGCATGGTTCGCTCCTTCGTATGTCTTATGAAGCAATCTTCTCACGTTTATCTCAAGGAAAAATAGGCCACCCCCAACGCCTCTCTAAACAGCCCTATAAACGAGGAGACTTCTGAGGCCTTACATGTGTTGTAAAAAAGCATCACTCTCGTTTGAAGCTTGCGTTATCTGTTGAGAGTTAGTCAATTCGGAGCAAGAATGCAGGCACCCTTTCGGAACAAAGGGTGATTGGGCCTTCGGGCATGTTGCGGTTCCTTGCAGGCTTGCAACGCTTAAATCCCGGGCCTTTTTGATCAAAAAGATCCCCTATCTTTATAGGAACAAATCAAAATGAAAAAGACTCTTGCTGCAGTTGCCGTTCTCGGTGCTTTTGCCGGTTCTGCTCTCGCTGCTGATGTTCAGCTCTACGGTATCGTTGACCTGGGCGTTGGTTACAACCACATTGACGTTGACGGCCTGAAGGTTGATGGTGACAAGGACAAATTCGAAATGAAGTCCGGTCAGGCCTCTGGTTCCCGCTGGGGCATCAAGGGCACGGAAGACCTCGGTAACGGTCTGACGGTCGGCTTCATTCTTGAAGACGGTTTTGATGCTGACACCGGCTCCGAAGACAAGACCAAAGTCATGTTCAACCGTGAATCGAGCCTCTTCATCGAAGGCGGTTTCGGTAAGCTCGCTATGGGTCGTATGGGTTCCCTGAACAACGGCCAGTCTTCCTGGGCTAAGGTTGGCATGATCAACGCTTTTGGTACGTCCGATTGGGGCAGCTACTCTGCTCAGGTTGGCAGCATCATGGCTACCGCCGGTCAGTGGGACAACATGATTGCCTACCAGACTCCTGACTTCGCAGGTTTCAAGGTTCATGCCCAGTACGGTATGGGTACCAACGACAACGAAAACGAATCTCGTAGCGATCGTTACTACGCTTTGGGTGCTACCTACAACAACGGTCCGTTCGCCGGCTACTTCGCTGTTGACTCCATCAACTACCAGACGGCCGACTTGGATGCTGGTGTTGACGCTGACGACATTGACGACAGCCTGACCGTCACGTTGGGTGGCAGCTACGACTTCGAAGTCGTCAAGGTTTACCTCGGCGCTCAGTATTATGACGAAGTCAAGCTCTCCGGCTTCTCCGGCCCGATCAAGGACGCTGGTGTTGGCCAGACATGCAAGGTTAAGGGTTACGGCCTCAGCCTGACCGGCGATGCACCGCTCCTTGGCGGCAAGGCTATGTTCGGTATTGGCTACACCGATGCGGAAACCGCTGACAGCCAGGATAAGGCACAGGACGTCGACTTCCAGCGTTACGTTGTCAGCGTTGGCTACGACTATCCGTTCAGCAAGCGCACCGACGTCTACGCTGTTGCTTCCTACATGCAGGATAACTGGGAAGATAAGATGAATAATAAAGAAGGCGATCCTTCCGCCTACACCTTCTACGTCGGCCTGCGTCATCGCTTCTAATCAGCTTTTTAGCTTGATTACAGCGCATTCAGCTTTTAGCTGAATTTCGAACCCTCTGAAAAGATCGGAGTTTTCCGAAGCCTCAGAGGGTTTTTCGTATCTAGCGATATTTAAAACTTCTCAATCCAATTTTGATGTGCTCAATTTTTAAGCACTGAGCAAAATTTATTACAAATCAGTGACCGAGACACCCAACACACTCACTTATTCACAAAACCTGTGAAGAACCTTCTTCTTATTCACACCAAAATATATTGGTGAGCAACAACGCTTTGCAATTCAGATACTCGGCTCTGCTTTGTGACCTCTACAATTGAAGGCAACATTCCGTCCAAAAAGGTTAGTCATGCGCTTACCGATTCTTGTTGCTGCACTTTCAGTTCTGATCCTGAGCGGTTGCTCGTCAACCGTGATCTTTGAGAGTGATCTGGAAGGTGCTGAGGTCACGACGATTGCCGGGCAGAAATACGGCGTGACTCCCGTCTCTGTTTCCTTTTCCAATGATGACTTGGATGCCTCCCGAGGTCCCGACGGCTGTGCGCGCATTCTGGGAGTGACCTACACGTGGCCCTCGGGCGCCAAAGTCGCCTCTCCCAACCCGATCGTGCTTTGCGGAGACGGTTACCAATTCCGATATGTTATGAAGCGTCCCTCGGACGCTCCGGGTTTGGAAAAAGATTTGCAAAACGCTCTTCAGCTCTCGAAGAGACGCGAAGCCCAGCTGCAAGCCGAGTTGGAAACTGAACGGCTCTACAACGATCGCTTCATGTGGGGGCCGTTTATGTGGGGCCCGATGATGATGCCCCCACCCCCGCCTCCGCCTCGCCCTCACCGTAGATGATCTGCTCTTCACATAACAGAGCGGAAATGAATCGCTCTGGCTAGAATGGCAACGCTTTTTCTTTTTAATTCTTTGCTCTTATGAAAGTTCTCGGCATTGAAAGCTCGTGTGATGAAACCGGCGTAGCGTTGATCGACAGCGAAAAAGGGCTGTTGGCCGACGCC
>ULXO01041554.1_pt1 | contig 10764 bp, 8 predicted proteins | sample 1961391 | NCBI WGS metagenome assembly ULXO01 (sample SAMEA4835841, study PRJEB28245) | human gut metagenome | biome: gut microbiome; material: fecal sample | place: Denmark | collected 2008 | reverse complement strand
GAAAGGATGAGAATCATCGTGCGAATAAATGGTAATTTTCATTTGGAATTTGCAGTCAAATATGCCTCAAGTTGAATTCTGGCTTTCGACGATAATTCAAGTTTATATAGGTCTTTCGACTCAAGATACAATTGCGAATTACCTTCATCGAGTCGGCAAAAACCTTTTACGTACTCAAGAAGGTCTTCACCTGTAACGTAACGCTGCAATCTTTGAATGTCATCAATTTGACCATTCATAAGGTCGAAGATAATGGAGTTGCCTTTCGCTTCTTCTGTCTGTTTTCGGCAATTCTCAATAGCTATGGCAGCTCGTTCAATTTCAGCTATTTCTTCAGCCTTTGTGAGTGTCTTAGAAAAAAGATTTTTGGTTAGAGTGTCAATTTGAGCCCCGAGAACATCCTCAGCGAGACCAAGAGCAGACGTGAAAACTGCCAGGCGCTCCAATAAGCGCTGATGAATTTGCTCTTCAATCGTAGACTTGTAGATAAAGTTAAAGATCTTAATCGAAGGAGACTTCTGACCGATACGATCAATGCGCCCAATTCTTTGTTCGATTCTGGCTGGGTTCCAGGGGAGATCGTAGTTGACGAGACAGTCAACAAATTGCAAGTCAATGCCTTCTGCCATCGCTTCAGAACAGAGCATGACATCGTATTGGTCATTGGAAAAGTCTTCAACAATCTTGTACCTGTCGGATCGATGAATGCTACCGTCAACTCGGGCAACTCGAATTCCGTGTTGTCGTAGTTTGGCTTCCAGGTATCGGAGTGTTGTCTTGTAGAACGAAAAGACAATGACTTTTTTAGAGCCTTCAGCGGTTAACTGTTTCTTGATCGTTTCCTGTAGACAATTGAATTTCGTGTCTTCCTGAAGCATTCCCAGGGTATTGATGTATTTTTTGGCGACGTAGTTAAGCTCACGAAGCATGGGACCGAGTTCAACGTCCTCTCCATTGTCGCTTTCATCGAAAAATTCGTCCGAGAGCTCCTTAAATGTGTCGTTGTCACACCGCGTGAGACGGGCCCAGTACTGAAGAGAAGCGGGCAGACAGCTCGACATCATTTGTTGCGAGAACGTTAGGATGAAGCCAACCGGAAGTTCACGGCTTTCACAAAATCTCCTAACAGAGGCTGTGACCTCATCATAGTATTGACGTTCGCCTTCAGAAAGTTCAATGGTAAGCGTCTTCGGGTTTCGCACAACACGACGTTCTTGAACATCTCTTTTGAGAGTTCTTGTCATCATGCGGTTCAACGGGTTCAATCTGTTAATCCTTTTAATCAGATCAACACGGAACACCTTGTCCTTAAGCTTGTGGTTGCTGACATCTTCATTGAGCAAAAAGTCAATTTCAGAAACATCGAAGCCGTATTGCAGTCTTTTGTCTTTGATGATCTGAAGGCGATGCTTCAACTCTTCCGTAGAGATGGTGCTTTGGGCAATGAGGCTCTCGAGCTCGATTAATGGTTCGTTCATGCGGATCACGGCATCCAACGTCTCCGGATAGGGGTATGTGCTGGGGTCGAGGATGCTTAGTAGTGCGAATAAATTGTCATTGCCGGTCTGAATGGGCGTTGCTGACAGGAAAAGCACGTTTTCGGCAAATTCTCTGAGTGCGGCAACAGCCTTGTGCTGCTGACTGTGCTCGTTTCGCAGACGGTGAGCTTCATCAACGATCAACATCTGAAAAGTGTCGCCGTGTGGCTCAGCAGAGTTCAAATAAGAAGCAAGCCTTGCTCTTGCGTTCCTGTTCGTTTCCTGAGGTGTCCAATCTTTCCAGCCCTTAGGGGGACGAAGGCCTTCATAACTAATAATGTAATAGCCCGATCGGATCTGGCCCGTGGTAATCTCGATAATTGCTTTATGCAGTTCGTTGGCATCAACAATCTGGGCTTTAATGTCAAATTTAGAAAGCAATTCGTTCTGCCATTTTTCACACAGTGCAGCTGGACAGACGACGACCAGTCTCTGAGTACCTTCGCGAATGGTCAGTTCGGTCCAGATAAGGCCGGCTTCGATGGTCTTACCAAGACCGACCTCATCGGCAATCAGAAGACTTTTATTGAAAGAGTCAAAGAAAGTTAAAAGCGGCTTAAATTGATAGGAATAAAATTCCGTATTTGTCAAATTCAAGCTATAGACCATGTCCTCAAGGGATCCACTTAGACGATGGTGGATCAGAGAATCCTTGAAATTCACACATTTGCCGAATTGTCTCTCGATGATCAGATCGTCATCTGATTTGGGCGTATCTTGAACCGCAGCGAGTGTGGCGATATTGACGTACTCAACTTGACCGTTACTCCATCGAACTTGCTGCCTGATTTTTGAACCTCTTATCTTGGGTTCTGCAGAAATAATCGTTCCAATTTGTTCCGGAACTTCAATGAGTTGCACGATACTTCCAGCAAGAAAGAGGGTCGGGTTAGCCATGGTATTTACTGTGTTCTTTGCTTTGTTCGGCTCGTGAAAAGCTAAGAGTAGGCTCAGCCTGAATTGTCTGGGGCAACTTTGGGTTGGTTGATATTCTATCTTTTTTCTTGCTCTTTCCAAGCAATACAATCGTCAAGAGCAGCGATCATATGAAAGAAGGGTAAAGATGAAAGGATAACTCTGTTTCTGTTGATCCAGCTCAATTTGTTGCATACTCCCTAGTTTTCATGGCAAAAAAAGGGTGCCATAAAAATGCGCATGTACTTGATTTATTTGATAAACCCGTATTGTGTATTTAAAATTAAGGCTTTGCTTCTTTGGCTAGTCTAATTTATCTCTTATTGTACGAAAGAGCCTCATCGATTAGTCATCAAACCTCGCTGCCACTCCGACGTTGTGTTTTAGTTGATGCAAGAAAATCAAACATTCTTTGAATAACTTGCATCAACCCACGCTACCCATCACAAAATCCACCGCTTCGTATTGCCCGTCCCGGCAGCCTTCAGATTCGACTCGATTTCAAGTCTCGCTACAAAATCCTCAGCTCTCGCAAGCTTTCTGAACGCTGCCTGACGACCCATGGCCATAAAGTAACCGAGCTGGAACTGGGACGTGGGCGCGGAATTTCGAATCTCGATAAAAAAGCCCGGATTACAAGGCCTGCGCCCTTAATCTGAATTGATAAGGGGATCGCATCCCCAGCTGTGAATGGGGCCGAGTTGTAATAAGATATCCAACGAGTCACGGTATCCTGCGCCTCCTTTCGGCTGCTGAAGCATCCGGATAACGGTAACGTTTCCCGCTTCAGGGTTGCCCAAAATGATTCGGCCGGAGCGTTGTCCCAGCATTGCCCACGCTCGCTCATAGAGCCACTGATGCCCTGGCGCAGCAAAAATTTCTGAAAAACATGGCTGCAGTACTGTGAGCCTTGATCACTGTGAAAAATCAAGCCAGGAGCCGGGTGCTCATTGGCAATAACCATACGCAGGGCGTCCACAACCAGAGACGTTTTCATGGTGGAGTCAAAACTGTAGCCAACCAGGCAACGACTGGCCAGATCAAGCACACTGGCCATGAATAGCCAGCCCTCGTCGGTTGGGATGTAAGTGATGTCTCCGCACCAAGCCTGATTGATCGCATAGCGGTTGAACTGACGGTCAATCAAATTCGGTAGCCGTGCCAGATTGTGGTTGCTGTCTGTGGTGGCAACGTATTTGCGATGGTAGCGATGGAAGATGCCGTTGCTTCGTAAAAGTCTGCGCAGGCGCTTAAAACCAACGCTCAAGCCCTGTTGGCGCAACGTAAGGTACAGGCGCATCACTCCGGGAACCTGCTTGCCGCAGCGACTGATAACGGAGCGCACATGACAAAGCAACTCCGCATCGCTGTGATGCACTCCGTGGCGGTGGTATCGATCAACCTTTAGCCACTGATAGTAGCCGCTGGTACTGATCCTCAGCAGGGCGGCAGCCTTTCGAACACTGATGAGTTTTTTGCACCCGATGAGTTTGCTGTCCAAACAAGTCTTAAAAAAAGCGTACTTCACTTGGGCAGCTTGGCAAAGTACGCTGCTGCTTTTTTTAAGAAGTCGATTTCGGCCTGTTGCTGGCGAACCTGCAGGCGCAATTGTTTGAGTTCTTCAAGCTCATTGCGTTGTTGTTCAGGCATACGGGCTTGTGCCGTGGTAACCCAGTGGCTGAGTGTCTTGGGGTTAACTCCCAAAGCTTGAGCAACCTCGATTTGTGTTTGTCCCTGATTGACGAGCTCAAGAGCTGTTCTTCTGATTTCTGGACTGTAACGTTTCGGCATTCTGAAACCTCCTTTTGATACATGGCTTATAGCCGTATTCGTTTTGAGATTCAAAATTCCGCAACGATGACCTTAGTTCAAAGATCCGCTGGAGAATTTCCGCAGACAGTTCGCGGACAAAGCCGAGACAATGCGGATTGTTTCGCGCTCTCAGATCGGGCATTGGATTGCTCAGGAAACTCCGAGCATCCAGGACAGAACGATACTGCACCATTTTGCCAATCTGGCATTGATCAACGCCTCGGAAAACGTGGAAAACAGCAACAAGACGACGGATCAGAAAGCGACACAACTTTACGACAATCCGTCAGCAAAGCTGCTTTGGCTGGCTTCATATGCACGAGCGACAGCGAATCAGCAGGCGATGCTTGCCAAGCGCTTGTGTACGGTGGAAACGGACCGTTTTTGGACTGACTACATCGCATCGTTTGCCAAGCACGATTGGCTGGGCTCGTAGTCGGAGTGTTTTTGCGCAGGCGGAAAATGAAAAAAGCTCGGCCCTCCATTGGTAGAGAGGACCGAGCAAAAGCCGTAAGGCCTTCAAAGGAAGGCGCATTATAACTGAAAGGTTAACTCTGTCAAATGAGGTTGAAAAAATTTTTGAAGCGCCTTGGCAAATACCGCTCCATAACCGCAACAAGCGCAAACCACTCGGCGACCTGACCAACGAGCACGGTCCAAAACGAACGGTGAGCATTACCGCAATCACGTACGCGTCAGTCAATGACGCAACCGCCTTTACGATGGGCAACAAGTACCAGCACAGAAAGGTGGTTGTATGTCAGTTATTCATTTCACGACCAGGCAAAAGGACGTGTTTCCTTACTGGACCAAAGCGCCTGAAATTGGTCTTCGTCGCATTATGGCTCTGATTGCGTTGGCCTCAAAGACTGGCCTAACGGGAAGCAGAACGCCGGTTGTGCGGGACAGGAACGGCCGGGTGATTGACGGCCTCGTAGTGGATTCGTCGGATGCAAAAGAACTTGTCGAGCGATTGACGAAGCACGATTTTTCCAAGGATTGGAGTTTTCAGATTTCAATCGGCAGGAAAAAATGCACCATCAGCTCAAAACAGATTTATTCGTCTGAACGATGGTCGGGTGCTGTGCCGCGCGATGCTGAAATTGATGCTGCTCTCCAAAATATTCAGAACAAAAAGAACAGAGAGATACTGGAGAAATACGGCGAATTCTGTACGGATTACTCGTTGCTGGTGGAGCTCAAGTTCGACGATAAGTCTTTCAACAATTTTCTCGGAGCGTTCCTTGATCTCTTGACTTCGGACGAGACAAATATTCAAATGGCTGTCACCAAGGAATTCTGCGATATTGATTTAATCAGAAAAGTTGAGGATGCAGTCAAAATTGTCACCAAAACGGAAGATCAGTCTCAAAAAAGTTAACTGGTGATGAGAAATTTTCTGCAATAGGGCAGCGATTGGTGATGAGTGCACATTGTGGCAGGGAAACAAAACCTTGAATTTTTTATCAGATGCGAAGTGAACTGGGCGGGATATTTAAATTCGAGTTTAATTACTTGGATCATAACTTTTTGTGTTTTTGGATGGAAGGGGATTGCGATAATCATGGTAATTGCAGTCCTGAGCTTGATTCCTCTGATGTTAGGTGGTAAGTATGTCTCAGAAGAATGCATAGGGTGTCTAACGTACTTCATTCTGATTATTGACACAATAATTGGACTTCTGATTTTTAACTGGTTGGAGTGAGTTTTATTCAAAAAGATAGAACTCAAATGGCAGAATATAGGACGTCATCCCCAAAAAACATTTATTTTTGAGACAAAAGTAAGTGACGTGTGAGGGTGTTTTAAAGGGTTTATCGAGGTCTGATATTTAGATGATGAATTTCTTATTTGACATCCTGTGTTGGATTATTCTATGGGTTATTGTGATGGTGATACCAATGTCACTTATATCTTTTTGACTTTTACCACTGACACGGTGTGACGATGATGACTCTACCGAAAATGTCATATTAATGCTGTGGTTCTCGACGTTCTGTGCTCTGTTTGCAATTCCTATTTGGACCTGGATAACTTAATCGAAGTTTGAAAAAAAAAATGACAAGCTCATAGAGCGTCATTTCAAAGATATACGTTGCCAAAACCGGAGGCGAATTTGTGATGTTGTTCACTATCCTTCGTTAACAAACACGCAGTCGGCTTTGTCTTGCACAAAACTACCGTCTTCTACTACTCGGTTGGCGAATCCACAGCTTTTCGGAATCCGATTCGCAAGGCAATTCCTGAATCGCAAAGAACCGGGGCCTTGATCAAGTCTAACCGTCAATGGATAGGCATCCCGACGATCCGCCCGGTTGCGGGCGTGGGTAGATGATCGTCCCGGTCCTTTTTTTCATGAAGATAGGCTTCAAGAACGTCGACTTCGAGAGGGCCGGTTTCCAATATCTTGGCGTGTTGCCCGAGCATCGAAAAATGGTCGCCCCCGCCGAGAAGATAGGAGATCGTGACGATGCGATAGACGTTCTCGGGAAGAATCGACTCCCAGGTTCCTTTTTTCGCGAGTATTTCAGCGGATTCAATGCGTTGCCCGACGGGGGCAGCAGGATTCAGTCGATAGCGAAGCCCCGCGGTCTGCAGGAGTCTCGGGCCGATCACGTCGGGTTCCGAGATGCCGTGTTCGAGTGCCTCCCGAAGCACCGCGCCCGAGACGTCGGCCAATTGAATATGGTTCCCGAACGGGTGAATGTCGAGAAGATCGGCGTAGGTGACGGGACCGATCGGCATGGCGGCCCGAATGGCACCGCCGTTCAAAATTGCCGCAACCGCACCTCGTGACCGGCCCCAAGCAAGAAACGCGTCAACCGTTGCCATGCCCGAGAGGCAGTCGCCTTCTCGACAGGGATCAAGCCCGTCGGGAAGCGTCGATGTGTTGACGCCCACGAAACGCTTCTGATCGGCTCGAATGGCTTCAAGCGATCTTTCAACGAATTCATGCATCGCCTCGTCGCGACGAAGGCTCGGTACGAGTTCTTCGAGGTCGCCCTTAAACTGCACGATGCGACCCGCATCGTCAAAAGAAACAGAGAGCCTTCCGAGATAGCGCGTTGAACGACCCGCTTGCACCACGAGTGTCTGCGAACCGTCATCATGCGGAATTACGGTCGGGTAGGGGCCTTCGGAATGCGGATGATCCCCGAGAATGCTGTGGGTGTGGCCTCCGACGATCACATCGATGGTCGGAATGTCGCGGGCAAGCGCCTGATCGGTCTCGTAGCCCACATGCGTCACTGCGATGATGTGCCTTACGCCAGATTTTTCAAGTTCCGCTGCGGCACGTCGAAGCGCCGCAGCACGGTCGGCAAAATTCGTTTCAGGGCAGGCTTCGGAAATGTCTTTGCCTTCATCGTTGACAAGACCGATGATGCCGACCTTGACGCCGCCGAAATCCTTTACGACGGTTGCAGGAAGCGGTGTGGTTGAGAGCGGGCAGGCGGGATTCTTTTCAAGATTCGCGGCGAGAACCGGGAAGGGAAGGGCCTTCACATACTGAGCAAGTGTTTCGCATCCTAGGTCGAATTCGTGGTTGCCGAGTGTCACCGCGTCCCAGGGCATTCGCCGCATGGCTTCCCGCGCCCAAGGCATGCCGCCCGTTCTGAAAAAGTGAGTCCCCTGCCAAAAGTCGCCGGCATCGAGCGCCAGCACGGCTTTGCCTTGGACCTTCGCTTTTGCTTTTTCGTCGGCTACAAATGCCGTAACGCGTGCAAGGCCACCCACTGCGTTGGTGTCGTCGTAGACGGGGCCTCGGTCGTTGACGCCGGCTGCCGCCGAATGTACGTCGTTGACGTGCAGAATCGTCAGGTCCCAGGCAAAGGAGTTGAGGGAGACTAAGGATCCGACGAACGTACAGGCGACGGCAAAGAAAGTGCGTCGTAGTGAATGAATGGGAGCGCAGGCGAGCGACATGGCGTTTCCGAAACTAGGTGCGAGGATTCTACTGCCGGAGACATCAATCTGCCTTTGCAGGGCTGACGAAAGGAGGATGGAGTCGAGCCGTCGTGAGCTCTTTCTTCTGATTTCGCATCGTTAAGTACGCCGATGACAGCAGACTTCATACCGAAAAGGAATTTCTCAGGGATCAGGACTACGCCGTTTATGTTGAAGGTTTGATCTGACGGGGCAAAGCGCTCTTGCCGAGCAAAGAGTTCTTTGAAGGAGGTCTCCGTCGAGTCCTCGCAGACTACCTGTAAGTCATCGTTCGTGAACTGCTTTTCATAGTTGCTTTGTACGCCCGAAACACCTTTAAGGAACGCTCTTCGTTTCGAAGAGATCGTGCATGAGGTGTTTCAGACTGTCAGACACAGAGGATTTTGCGGAGAAAGCGTCAGGGCAAAAAAGTAGAGAACTTTCCGATTGACACATCCAAAAATAGAAATTACCCTTGCACGTCACAGACATTTTGAACATGCCTTGAGCCGCTATTTCTGTCAGTCAATTCAAGCTATTTATGAGCATTATCTACGACATCAAGGCATGGGAAATTTTTCGAGCCGTGTCAAAGACCGGTTCGTTGTCCATAGCGGCCTCTCACTGTGACGTTACGGTTTCAACAGCTTCACGCAAACTGACTCTTCTTGAAGAAGCTTTCGGAGAGCGATTGTTTGTACGCGAAAGCAGACCAATTGTTCTCACGTCCACCGCAGTAAAACTACTTGGCTATGTGGATGATTTGCTACGTGCAAGCCAGCGACTGCAATCATTCATGCACGAGAACGACACAGACGATACGGGCACCATTCGCTTTATGCTGCCTTCGACGATCGGGGAATTTTCGGCTGCCTTGCTGTCTGAGTATGCGCGCTTTGCCCCGAACGTACGTTTTGAATTGCAAATTCCGATTGACATTGAAGCCTTTCGAAACGGCGGTGCCGATGTGCTTCTGTTGACCGGAGAACCGTTCAATTCAGCGGGACTGATCAAAATCCCGAGAGGCACAATGTATTTTTTGGGATTGGCCTCACCGTCCTGGGTCGAGCGTTACGGTTTCATCGAGTCGCCTGACCAGTTGCCTGACTGTTCAATCATGACGTTACCTTGGCATCCGTCAGGCATCACGACGGAACTGACGCGAGCCGGAGAGACGGTTCCCATATCAAAGGAACAGTTGACGGTATGCACGAACGCACGCGCAATTAAGAGCGCCGCTCTTGATGGTTATACGCTGGCACTTGACCTGCCGTTTTTCTACTGTGTTGAGGAAATTCTGCAAGGTCGGTTAGTGCCGGTTCTGAACGGCTGGCACCGTCAGTCACAACCGAACTATGTCGTTTGTTCCGCACAAAGCTGGAGGTTGTCGCGTTGCCGAAAGTTTGCCCATTGGATCGCTCATCGGTTGGAGGATCAATTTGCTGCGTGTGGCGAGAGGTTGCGAAAGGCCGGGGTGTTTCTTGAGTAGGAGCCGGAGATCGCTGGAAAAGAAAGACGTCCGAACCGAAAAAAGTTCGGACGCCTGACAGATCGAGACGTTAGTTGATTACTTCATTGCTTCTTGGCCGGCGCGCTTGCCGAAGACCATCGCATCGGCAATGCCGTTGCCACCGACTCGGTTGTCGCCGTGAACGCCGCCGGTGACTTCACCCGCAGCATAGAGGCCGGGAATGACTTTCCCGTTGGCGTCAAGAACCTGCGTTTTCACATTGATGCGAATGCCGCCCATGGTGTGATGTACGGCCGGGACAAGCATTGTGGCGAAGTAGGGACCTTCGGTAAAGGGAGCGTCACTTGCCATACTCTTGGTAAAGCCGAAACGATCCTTTTTGACCTTGCCGGTGACGACTTCGTTGTACATATCGATGGAGGCCTTGAGCTTATCGGCCTTCATGCCCGTTACTTTTGCCAGACCCTCGATGGTATCAGCTTTATAGGCTTTCCCAAGCTGCAGTAACTCGCCGATAGCCATGCCGCCGATGACGGTGTCTTTGTTCGGCAGGCGCATCTTGTTCATCACGACCCAGTATTTGCTTTGAGGCTGAGCAAAGATGGCCTTGCAGAGTTCGTCGCGCGGGGCGTCTTCATTGACAAAGCGTGCACCGTCAATATTGACGAAGATGCGGTTGCGACCGGACGGCCAGGAAGACATAATGCCCGTACCAGGAGTTCCACCCGGGTGAAGCTGAATGTAATCCAGATCGATCAGGTCGGCACCGACATCCTTGGCCAGTTTCAAACCGTCGCCCTGAGATGCTCTGAAGGAATTGGTGCTACCGATGGAAGAATCAAGAACCTTTTCCTTCCAGGGGCCGGTGTTGAGTTTTTGGCGAAGCTCAACGTTGGAGGCAAAACCGCCCGTTGTGATGATGACGCCCTTCTGAGCTGTAAACGTTACTTTCTTGCCGTTGTGTTCGGCCTCAACGCCGATAACGCGGCCGCTATTGTCTTCAATCAGCTTTTCGGCAGTGGTATCAGTAAAGATTTGCACTTGTTTGGGATAGGCCCGAATGAAGGTCTCAAGCCAATTTGTGTAGGCAAAGCCGCCGCCGAC
>ULXO01043397.1_pt1 | contig 10847 bp, 8 predicted proteins | sample 1961391 | NCBI WGS metagenome assembly ULXO01 (sample SAMEA4835841, study PRJEB28245) | human gut metagenome | biome: gut microbiome; material: fecal sample | place: Denmark | collected 2008 | reverse complement strand
CCGTTATTGGTAAAGCAGGGATTTGAGGGAAACATATATACTTCATATGCAACCCAAAAATTAATGCCACTAGCATATGCTGATACCGTAGAAATCTTTCGGCAGTCATGTCAAAGTAGATATGGCAAACACAGTAAGAGCAATAGCCATGAAAATCATGATAAACATGGCAAACGAGACATATCTACCAAGCATGATAGATATGAAAAGGCTAATAAAGATAGCCGCGACAGTGAAAGAGATAAACTACTACGAGAAGTGGCGAAACCGTTATATGGAACGGAGGAAGTTTCTCAAGCTCTTTCAATGGTAAAAGGTTGCCGTTATGGTGAAACAATTACCATCAACAAAAACATAAAGGTAGTGTTTTTTAAGAATTTGCATTTAATTGGTGCAACGATAATTCTTGTTAAGATTTCTTATCCTGGATATCAAGATATTAATCTACTTTTTACAGGAGATTATAATAACAAGAATATGTTCCTCGAATTTGAGGAACTTCCACAAGAGGTTTTGGAACTACCACTTACGGTTATCCAAGAAGCCACGTATGGAAATTCGTATTCAAATGAGGTTAAGCCTTGTTTTGAAGCCAATGTACAAAGGCAGATTGCAAACAATGGCATTGTTCTTGTACCAGTTTTTGCACTAGGTAGAGCACAAGAAATTTTGTATGTCTTGAAAAAGATGCAGCAAGATGGAAAACTGAGCAAGGATATTCCTATCTACTTTGATGGAAAGTTGGCACATTCTTATACTGAAAAGTATTTGAATGATGATTTAGGCCTTAAGGATGGAATGAAAGATTTCATTCCTGAAAATCTTACGTCTGTTTCAGCCAAAGAGAGAATGTCAATTATTAATGACAATAGGCCCAAAATTATTCTTACAACATCTGGAATGGGATCATTTGGACCTGCACAGACATATATTCCCTATATGTTGAGTAAAAAGAACGTCCTAATCCATTTTACGGGATATACGACCGAAGGAACCCTGGGTAGGATTCTCAAAGATACACCTGCAGGTGGTATTGTGGAATTTGCTCACAAGCCATACCTTAAAAATGCTGATGTTGAATATACAGCAGAGTTTTCTGGGCATGCTAAAGCAGATGAGCTTATCGATTTCCTGAAACAATTCAAAAACCTTAAGTTGGTTTTGATAAATCACGGAGAAAAGGAGACTAAATATTCTTTTGCCGGAAAGGTAATGAAAGAAGTTGGGGCTAAAGATGTAGAGGTTATGGGTGTGGATTATTATTTTAAGATTAATCCATATGGCTTGGTAGCTTGTAAACCGTCCAAGTTTAAGATTAAATAATCCTCAAAAGAGATGTCAAAAATTTTGCATCTCTTTTTTTTACCAAACTCTTGTTTTTATAATTTAAATAAGTTATAATAACTTTGGAGGAGAAATTATGAATGATAAAATTGTTATAAAAGGAGCAAAAGAACATAATTTAAAAAATATAAATTTAGAAATACCAAGAGATAAATTAGTTGTCATAACTGGATTATCAGGCTCTGGAAAATCTAGTTTAGCATTTGATACATTATATGCAGAAGGACAAAGAAGATATGTAGAAAGTTTATCTTCATATGCAAGGCAATTCTTAGGATTAATGGAAAAACCAAATGTAGAGAGAATAGATGGATTGTCACCAGCAATTTCTATTGACCAAAAAACAACCTCAAAAAATCCACGTTCAACAGTTGGAACAGTAACAGAAATATATGATTATATCCGTTTATTATATGCACGTATAGGAGTTCCATATTGCCCTAATTGTGGAAAAAAAATAGAAAAGCAATCAATAGACCAAATTATAGATAATATCATGGCATTAGCTGAAGGTACAAAAATACAAATTTTAGCACCAGTAGTTCGTGGGCGTAAAGGTGAATACACAAAACAATTAGAAGGATATCAAAAAGATGGATTTGTAAGAGTTAGAATAGATGGAGAAGTATATGAATTATCAGATGATATAGAGCTAGATAGAAAGAAAAAGCATAATATAGAATTAGTTGTTGACAGATTAGTTATAAAACCAGATATTACAAGTAGATTAACTGAATCTGTTGAAACAGCATTAAAATATGCAGACAAGCTAGTTTTAGTTGATGTAATAGGAGATAAACCGGTATTATATAGTTGTAATTACGCTTGTCCTGATTGTGGATTTAGTTTTCCAGAATTAACACCAAGAATGTTTTCATTTAATAATCCTTTTGGAGCTTGCCCAGAATGTACAGGTATCGGATATTTAATGAAAATGGACGAAGATTTAATAGTTCCAGATAAAAATAAAACACTATATGACGGAATAAAAGCATTTGGTTCAAGCACAATGAAAAAAGGTGACACAATGGCAAAAATGTATTTTGAAAGTATAGGAAAACATTATGGAGTAGATATTAAAAATAAAAAAATTAAAGATCTGCCAAGATGGTTTATGGAAAAAATTCTATATGGTACAGGTGATGAAGAAATAGACTTTGAATATACATCATATGCGGGAACAAGAAAATTCACAGCACCATTTGAAGGAGTTTTACCAACTTTGGATAGACGTCACAATGAAACAAAATCACAAGGAATGAGAGACTTTTATGAAATGTATATGACAAATTCCGAATGTCATGCTTGCCATGGAGCAAGATTAAAACCAGAAATTCTTTCAATAAAAGTTGGTGATAAAAACATAAATGAATTAACTCAAATGTCAATAAGATATATCAAAGAATATCTAAACAATCTTGAATTAAATGATACAGAAAAAATGATATCAGAATTAATATTAAAAGAGATTGACCAAAGATTACAATTTTTAATTGATGTTGGATTAGAATATTTAACATTATCAAGAAATGCCGGAACACTTTCAGGAGGAGAAGCACAAAGAATCCGTTTAGCAACTCAAATTGGTTCTGGATTAACAGGAGTATTATATATTTTAGACGAACCAAGTATCGGTTTACATCAAAGAGATAATGACAAATTACTTGCAACTTTAAAAAAGCTAAGAGACTTAGGAAATACATTAATAGTAGTAGAGCACGATGAAGATACAATGTATGCAGCTGACCAAATTATTGATATTGGACCAGGAGCAGGAACACATGGTGGAAATGTTATGGCACAAGGTACAGCTGAAGAAGTTAAACAAGTTGAAGGTTCAATAACAGGTCAATACTTAAGTGGTAGAAAGAAAATAGAAGTTCCTAAAAAAAGAAGAAAACCAGTAAAATCTAAAGTAATAGAAGTGCAAGGAGCTACTGAAAACAATTTAAAAAATATAAGTGTAAAATTTCCACTAGGTGTATTTAACTGTGTAACAGGTGTTTCAGGTTCTGGAAAATCAACATTAGTAAATGAAGTCTTATATAAAACAATAGCAAAAGAACTAAATGGTGCAAATGAAAAACCAGGAAAATGCAAAGGTGTAAAAGGACTTCAAAAGATAGACAAAATAATAAATATAGACCAATCGCCAATAGGAAGAACACCACGTTCAAACCCTGCAACATACACAGGTGTATTTGATATAATAAGAGATATTTTTGCTGCAACAGAAGAAGCAAAAATGAGAGGATATGCAAAAGGAAGATTTAGTTTTAATGTGCAAGGCGGAAGATGTGAAAGCTGTAATGGAGATGGAGTTCATAAAATAGAAATGCACTTTTTACCAGATATATACGTACCTTGTGAAGTATGTAAAGGAAAACGATATAATAGAGAAACATTAGAAGTTCGTTATAAAGGAAAAAATATAGCCGATGTTTTAGACATGACTGTTGAAGAAGCATTAAAATTCTTTGAAAATATTCCTAAAATCAAACAAAAAATTCAGACATTATATGATGTAGGATTAGGATATATAAAATTGGGACAACCATCAACAACATTGTCAGGAGGAGAAGCACAAAGAGTTAAACTTGCAACAGAACTATCAAAAAGAGCAACAGGAAAGACACTATATATATTAGATGAACCTACCACTGGACTACATATAGCAGATGTTCACAAATTAGTTGATATATTACAAAGATTAGTTGACACAGGAAATACAATAATTGTAATAGAACATAATTTAGACTTAATTAAAACTTGTGACCATATTATAGATCTAGGTCCAGAAGGCGGAGAAAATGGTGGAGAAGTAGTTGCAGTTGGTAGTCCTGAACAAATTTGTAAAAACGAAAGAAGCTATACAGGAAAATTCTTAAAAAAATATTTAGAAGATAATTAATATTATAGAAATATAAAATCAAATAAGATGATGTAAAAAATGGAAAGTGATAATAAATTACTTTCCATTTTTTAAAATGCAGATAACATCAGCAAAACTTGCAAAAACTTGCAAAAAGTGGTAAAATAATTATGTTAAGTATTTTTGAAAGAATAGATTATAATTGTCTGGAATAAAAAAAGTACTTACAAAGAAATCAGAGAGAAGAGTTAGAAAATTTTATTGAAGCAATGGAAATGAAAAATAGATAAATTCACTCAAAAATAAGAAGAGAAATAACAGAAGAAAGATAAAAAGAGAGGTAAAAGTTATGGTTAAAAGAAAAAGCGAGAGGGAGAAAATACAAGATCAAGCACAAAAAAGAAGAGAAAGAATTATTCCACTGTATAGTAATGAAATGAAAATTAAAGATATTGCAGAGATCGAAGGCGTATCGAGAACAACGATAGCACGAGATATTGCACAATTAGTGAAAGCTGGAAAAGTCGAAAGAAAGAAAAAGTTTAAAGAAAAGCGATACCAGGAAATGGAAGAAAGAAGAGAAAGAATTATTCCACTGTATGATAATGGAATGAGCATTAAAGATATTGCAGAGATCGAAGGCGTATCGATGACAACAATAGCAAAAGATATAAAACAATTAATGAAAGCTGGAAGAGTCAAAAAGCAAGGAACGTTGAAAGAAAAGCATCACCAGGAAATAGAAGAAAGAAGAGAAAGAATTATTTCACTGTATAATAAAGGAATGAGACTTAAAGATATTGCAGAGATTGAAGGCGTATCGATGCCAACAATAGCAAGAGATATTGAACAATTAGTGAAAGCTGGAAAAATCAAAAAAAAGAAAACGTTTAAAGAAAAGAGATACCAGGAAATGGAAGAAAGAAGAGAAAGAATTATTCCACTGTATGATAATGGAATGAGCATTAAAGATATTGCAGAGATCGAAGGCGTATCGAAGCCAACAATAGCAAACGATATAAAGCAATTAATGAAAGCTGGAAGAGTCAAAAAGCAAGAAACGTTGAACGAAAAGCAACACCAGGAAGTGGAAGATAACGAAGAATTAATGGCTAAATTTGAAAGAAGAACAATATGGGCGGTATTAAGAGATAAAATAGAATCAGGAAATAGAAAGGCGATTGAAAGTTATATTGACAAAATACTTGAAGTAAGGCCTAAAAGCTTTTCAAAAGAAGACTTTGAATTAATATTAAAATATAAAAAGGTGATATCTTTTGCTAAAACTGGGATGGAAAAAAGCGATAGAGAAACTTTAATGGAAGAAAAAAAGAATCAGCTTGATAATGAAGAAGAGAGATAAATGCGGAAAGATAAAGGAGAAAATATGAGAAGAAAACCAATAGATATTAAAAGGATTATAGAGGCTTATAATAATGGTGAAAACGAATCAGAAATTGCTAAAAATTTTGGAATATCAGAAGTGGATGTATTAGTAATAATTTTAAGAAAAGGTATGGAGGAAAGAGAACAAAGAGAAAGAATTTCGAGATTAAATCAAAAAGAAATAGCATATGAAGAAATTGCACAAATAGAAGGTATTGCAAATGCGGAAGTATTAACTATTTTAGGCGAAGAGAGAAGTAAAAAATATGCAGCTATACAAAAAAATAATAGAAATAATCAAAATTTTATATTAGATGATTCAGAAAATGGATCGACTATTGGACTTAATGATGTAAAATTAAATATAAAAAGTAAAATAGCAAAAGGGGAAAGTCATCTAATTGCACAATATATAGAAGATTTATTAAATCAACAAAGTGAAAATTTTACAGACAGACAAATTGAACGATTAAAACAGTTTAAAATATGTGTAGAAGCAAAGCAAACTCACAAAAAAGAAACATTAATAAGTGAAGAAAGATAATATTTTCATTATTTTTTGTATAAAATATCTAAAAAGTTCTAAAAATATATGTAACAAACTGAATAAATATTGGAGGAAAATATGTATAATTTTAGAACAGACCTAGCATCAGAAAGAAGAGAAATATATCAAAAAGCCAATGATGCTAAAGGAGAAATTGATGGTATTACAAGCGAAGTTGAAGATATTACAGATAAAATAAAAGTAGAAAAAGTAAAAATAATAAATGAAAGTGGAGAAAAAGCAATTGGAAAACCAATTGGCACATATATAACAATAGATATAAAAGATTTAAAAATAATTCAAGAGAAAGAATTACAACAAGCAGCAGATACCATAACAAAAGAACTGAAAGGAATGTTAAATGAACATATAAGTCATCAAGGAGAGGTACTTGTTGTAGGACTTGGAAATATATATGTTACGCCAGATAGTCTAGGACCAAAGGTAATAAATGAAATAGAAGTTACACGCCATATTATTAACTATATGCCACAATATGTAAAAGAAGGAACAAGAATGGTAAGTGCAATAGCACCAGGAGTATTAGGAACAACAGGAATTGAGACATTAGAAATATTAAAAGGAGTTGTAGAAAACACAAAGCCTAAACTAATAATAGTTATAGATGCACTAGCTTCAAGAAGTATAGAAAGAATAAGTAGTACAGTGCAATTATCAGATACTGGTATAGTTCCAGGAGCTGGTGTTGGAAATAAACGAAGCGAGTTAAGTATAAATACTTTAGGTGTACCAGTAATTGCAATAGGAATACCAACAGTTGTTGAAACTGCAGTACTTGTAAATGATAGCTTGAATTTATTTATAGAAAAATTGCAAGATGAAGCAAAATCAAATGAATATTTAAATAAACTGAAAGAAAATGACAATTATGAAGAAATAAAACAAGCATTAGTTCCAAGTGACTTTAACTTAATAGTAACGCCAAAAGAAATTGATGATTTAATAGAAAATATGAAAGAAATAGTTGCAAGAGGAATAAACCAAGCATTATAATTTTTTATTATAAAACTGGAGAATATATTTGTATTACAAAAGTGGCGAAGTTTTCAAAAACAAACCCGCAAAAAGTGGCAAAAAGTGGCAAAAATTATTGACAAAAATAGACAATTTGATATAATAGGAATATAACATACAAAGGAGAAATAACGAGATGAACTTAAAAGTAGACAAAAGCCTTGAGACTGTAAGAGAGAGCTACTCTTTAGAGAATAGAAATAACGCATTTTTAAATGCATTATTAGTTGTGGCAAAATCAAACTCAGTATCTTTATGTCTGCTTGCACAAAAAACAAATATAAATAAAGAAAAAGTAAAAGATAGTAGTAAAGCCTATTAATAGGTTTTATTGCTGTCTTTTTTGCGCTTCTATTTATATTTATTAAAAAAGTTATTAACCTTAAAAGTATAAAAATTAAAAAATAGGAGGGAAAAGAGGATGAAAAAACTCAAACAAAGAGGTATAACATTAATTGCTTTAGTAATAACAATAATTGTACTTCTAATCCTTGCAGGAGTAAGTATAGCAATGTTAACAGGGCAAAATGGAATACTAACACAAGCACAAAAGGCAAAAACAACAACAGATAATAAAAGTGCAGAAGAAAAAGTAAAATTAGCAGTAATGGCAGCAAGGTCACAATCTGAAACAGGGGCATTAGAGGCAGACAAATTAGTAACAGAAGTTACAACAAATTATGGAGGACAAGCAGAAACAACAGCAGGGGGATTTCCGGTAACAGTAACAATAGATGGAAAATCATTTACAGTAAGTAGTACAGGAGAAGTAACAGCAACAGGAGATTCAACACCAAATCCACCAGTACCAACACCAACAGATGGAATAAGCGCAAAAAATATTGCTGATATGGATGACAAAACTAACATCTATGGAGCAAAAGTAACAGGATACACATTACCAAGTGGAACAACAACAGATGTAGGCTGGAAAATATTTTATGCAGATAACAGCAATATATATTTAATAGCAGATAATTATGTAGAAAGAACAAACTTACCAGGTAGTACTGGGGGGACAACAAGTCATCAACCAAATGACGGAGATAGCAGTTATGCAAGAACAGCATATTTCAGCAATATATTAAATGATTATGTAACAGGTTCAGCAAGGATAACAGATAATAAATTAAAAGCATTAAATAACGACTATTTTAACACTAAAGGTTTTACAAGTACGAATTCTAATATGAAATCAGTAGCATATATGATGGATACAACAGCATGGAATAGTAAATTTAAAGGAAATAAAGCAGAGTATGCAATAGGAGGACCAACAGTAGAATTATTATTTAAGTCATATAATGGAAAATATGGAACAACATATGAATCACAAGCAATAGAGTCATCAGATAAAACTAACACAGGATATCAAATAAGAAAAACGTCAAAAGACACTTGGACTAATTATGTAAATTCTATGATGTTAACAACAAATGATTCATTATATGTAATAACTAGCCCAACTAATGCACTTGCATACTGGTTGGCCAGCCCTTCTGCCGATGACACTAACTTTGTGGTGTTTGTGGGCTCCGGCGGCAACGTCAGCTATAGCTACTATTACTCTAGCCTCTATGGGTTTCGTCCGCTAGTTTGTCTACAATCTAATGTCACACTTGAAAAAGTTTCAGACACAGAATATGCAATACAATAAAACAAGCAATCAAAATTAAAATAAAAGGAAAAAATGCGGGAACAGGCCTTGTGTCTGTTGCCGCGGAAAAGGAAACAGCGATGAGTGTTGTAAATATGGCAAAAGATATAAAAAAAGTTCACCCAGAAGATGTAGTAATGTACAAAGTTGGAAATTTTGTTCAAAGCTTCGGAAAGGATGCGTATATATTATCATATGTATTTGATTATAAATTAAGAAGCACGAATGATAATATTTCAACTTGTGGATATCCTAAAAATGCAATTCAAAAAGTAATAGCAAAATTAGAACAAAGAAAACTAAACTATATAGTGATAGACAAATGGATAATTTTCCTAAAAAAGAATATGTCTTGCTACTAAATGATTAACAATTTTGTCTTATATGTTTTGACTAACAATCAGCCTCTCTTTTGGCTCATATATAATAAATTTATTATAAACCACCTGTTTAAATTGTTCAATATATTAGTTATATTAAATCCCATATGTTAAAGTGCAAAAATTGTTCTTTAATAGTAAATTCTCCGTAAATTAAGAAAAAAATATTGAAAAAATTTTAAAAATAATATATAATGCAGGTATCGATAAAATTTAAGGAGTGGTTATAAATGGACGAAAACAAAAAAGAAAACAAAAAAGAAACCAAAAAACCAGAAAATGTAGAAAAGGTTGAAAAAAAAGAAGTTAAAAAAGTTGAAGAAAAAGCAAAACAACCAGAAGTAAAAAACGAAGCAAAATTTGAAAAGGTAAATGCTAAGGAAGTTGATAAAATAAGTAAATCCCAAAATAAAGAAGTGAAGAAAAAAAATAAAAAAGACAAGAAAACAGAAGGAAAGAAAAAATCTTGGGTACCAACAACAATAGTTACATTAGTTGTTATAGCAATTATTGCTGTATTAACAGTTATGATTGTAGTTTCTAGTGATCCTAAAAAATCATTAGATGGATTGTTAACAAACTTAAGAGCTGGTAATTTTGATAAAGCACAAGAATATCTAAGTGGAGATGAAACAGAATTAACAGATACAGCATTGGATGCAGAAGCACAAAAATTACTATTTGAAAAATTATCTTGGAATATCAAAAAGGTAACTCAAGAAAAAGATAAAGCAACAATAGTAGTTGAAGTAAGAAATAAAGATTTCCAAACAGTAGTAAACAATTACGCTAAAAGAGCTTTAAATGCAGCGAAAGAAGCTATTGGAAACGGAAAAACAGAAAATATTTCTGAACAAGATTTCCAACAATATTTCTTAGAAGAATTAAAAAATGAAGAAATCCAAACAACAACAAACGAAAAAACTATAAATGCTGTAAAAGTAGACAATAAATGGAAAATTGTTTCAGATGATGAACTAGTAAATGCTATATTACCAGGACTAGAAGATGCCATAAATACATTATCATAAAATATAAGATTTATATAGAAAATCATAAATTAGAAATGTAAAGATAATATATAAATTAAAAAGTCTAAATCTGAAAAAGCTAAATTGGCTTTTCTCAGATTTAGACTTTTTTTGTAGTAGTACCAGTTTGATTTTTATATGGTTTACAGATATTACAATCAGCACAAATAATTATTCTATCTTCAAATATTTGTCGAAGAGTATTTAAAAATTCGTCGAAATAGGAATCAACTACATGAATATAGATTTTCTCCGGTAGAATATTTAGCAAGGTATTTAAAGTATAATCATTTGTTGAAAAAGAAATATCACTTAAATATTTAGCATCTAATTTATAATTATAAATATCTATAATTTGTTTGTCTTCATCTAATAGCAAACATTCAGATGATGAATAAATAATATGAACCGAACTGCAAGTTGGGGGTTGAGAGGTAACATATAATTTAAGAAGCGAAATAAATTCCATATATTCTTTTTCAACAACAAAACTATTAACAGCTCTTGAAAGCAAATTATCTAGTAATTTGAAATAATCTTGCAATCTAAAATATATAAAACCAGATAAAAAGAGTGACTTGTTACAAGATAAATA
>ULXO01038545.1_pt1 | contig 10942 bp, 18 predicted proteins | sample 1961391 | NCBI WGS metagenome assembly ULXO01 (sample SAMEA4835841, study PRJEB28245) | human gut metagenome | biome: gut microbiome; material: fecal sample | place: Denmark | collected 2008 | reverse complement strand
TTGATGAAAACGCAGCTGTAATTATAAAAGAAGATGGAACACCAAAAGGAACTCGTATTTTTGGACCAGTTGCAAGAGAATTAAGAGAGAAAGATTATATGAAGATTCTTTCACTTGCTCCAGAGGTTCTATAAAAAGAAAATTTGGGAAAAGTGAAGAAAAAATCATAATAATTTTCGAAATAATATAGAGAACTTTTAAAAATTAAGAAAAGGAGGCAAGCTCTGATGAAAATCAAAAAAGGAGATAACGTTCAAGTTTTATCTGGAAATGATAAAGGTAAAACAGGAGAAGTTTTAGAAGTTATACCAAAAGCTGATAAAATCGTTGTTAAAGGCGTTAATGTTAGAAAAAAACATGTTAAAGCTAGAAAACAAGGAGATGAAAGTGGAATTATAGCAGTAGAATGCAGCATTCCAGCAGCTAAAGTTAATGTAGTATGTTCTAAATGTGGAAAAGCTACAAAAGTAGGATATAAAGTAGAAAAAGATGAAAAAGTTCGTGTTTGTAAAAAATGTGGAGCTAAATTAAAATAGAAAGGAGGAGTTTTCATAATGGAAAAACTAAGAGAACAATATAATAATGAAGTAGTACCAGCTTTAATGAAAAAGTTTGAATATAAATCAATTATGCAAGTTCCAAAACTTGATAAAGTAGTAATAAATATTGGATTAGGAGATTTAAAAGAAAATCCAAAAGCTTTAGAAAATGCAATGAAAGATTTAACACAAATTACAGGTCAAAAACCAGTAATAACAAAAGCTAGAAAATCAATCGCTGCATTCAAATTAAGAGAAGGAGCAAATATTGGATGTAAAGTTACATTAAGAAGTGATAAAATGTATGATTTCGTATACAAATTATTCAATGTAGCTCTTCCAAGAGTTAGAGATTTCAGAGGAGTTTCAACTCATTCATTTGATGGTAGAGGAAATTACTCAATGGGTATTAAAGAACAATTAATATTCCCAGAAATCGAATATGATAAAGTAGATAAATTAAGAGGTATGGATATCGTATTTGCTACAACAGCAACAACTGACGAAGAAGCAAGAGAATTATTAAAACTTTTAGGAATGCCTTTTAAAAATTAATCATTAATTAGTCAAAGGAAAGGAGAAAAACTATGGCTAAAACTTCAATGAAAATTAAACAAGCCAGACCACAAAAATATAAAACTAGAGAATATAACAGATGTAAAATTTGTGGTAGACCACATTCATATATAAGAAAATATGGAATTTGCCGTGTTTGCTTTAGAGAATTAGCTCATAAAGGAGAAATTCCTGGAGTTAAAAAAGCTAGCTGGTAAAATTTTAGTACAATTAATATAGAAAAAATGAAAAAAGGAGGGAAATATTTAAATGAATATTACAGACCCAATTGCAGATATGTTAACTAGAATAAGAAATGCAAATAGTTCAAAACATAAAACAGTTGATATCCCAGCTTCTAAATTAAAATTAGGAATTGCTGAAATATTAACAAATGAAGGATATGTAAAATCTTATGAAGAAATAAAAGATGATGCACAAGGTATCATAAGAATTACTCTAAAATATGATGAAAAAGGAACAAGAGTAATTGATGGTTTAAAAAGAATTAGTAAACCAGGATTAAGAGTTTATGCAGCAAAAGACGAATTACCAAAAGTATTAAACGGATTAGGAATTGCTATAATCTCTACATCTCAAGGATTAAAAACAGACAAACAAGCTAGAAAATTAGGAATTGGTGGAGAAGTATTAGCTTATATTTGGTAATATCTAAAATAGAAGAAGGAGGGAAAAACTAAGATGTCAAGAATAGGAAATAAACCTATTACAGTGCCAGAAGGTGTAGAAGTAAAAATAGATGGAAAACACCTTACTGTAAAAGGACCAAAAGGTACATTAGAAAGAGAAATACATAATAACATTTCTGTATCAATTGAAGGAAATACAATTAATGTTACAAGAAGTGATAATCAACCATTCAATAGAGGATTACATGGATTAACAAGAACATTAATAAACAATATGATTACAGGTGTAATTCATGAATATAGTAAAGAATTACAAGTTAATGGAGTTGGATACAGAGTAGCAAAACAAGGAACAGGATTAAACCTATCTTTAGGATTTTCACACCCAGTACTTGTAGATGCTCCAGAAGGTATTACTTTTGACGTACCAAATGCAAATACAATTATTGTAAAAGGAATTGATAAAGAATTAGTAGGTCAAACTGCAGCAGAAGTAAGATCTAAAAGACCACCAGAAGTTTATGGTGGAAAAGGTATTAAATATGCTGATGAAGTTATTAGACGTAAGGAAGGTAAAACTGGTAAATAAAATAATTTTAATTAATTCCTGCATCTTGCACATTTTAATTTCATTAATTAAACCTCGATGTACCAACGTACACCTTCGTCTTGATTAATTCATTAAAATGCACAATATGCAGAACTAAATTAAAATTAGGTGAGTTGCCTAGTTATACTCGTTTATAATTAATTTTGAAGTCTAGAAATTCGAATTTAGAGAAAGGAGAATAAAAATGGTTAAGAAAACAGATAGAAAAATGGAAAGAACAAGAAGACATATAAGAGTTAGAACAAAAATTTCCGGAACAGCTGAAAGACCAAGATTATGTGTATATAGAAGTAACACAAACCTATATGTACAAATAGTAGATGATGTTGCTGGTAATACATTAGTAGCTGCTTCTACATTAGATAAAGAAGTTAAAACAAAACATGCTAATAAAGAAGCTGCAAAAGAATTAGGAACATTAATCGCAAAAAAAGCAGCTGATAAAAAAATAGAAACAGTAGTTTTTGACCGTGGAGGATATATCTATCATGGTGTAGTTAAAGAATTAGCAGAAGCTGCAAGAGAAGGCGGACTTAAATTTTAGTAGATTAAAGAAGGAGGAAAACTAAAACCTATGGAAGAAAAAGAATTAAAAGAAAAAGTTGTTGCAATAAACAGAGTTGCCAAAGTTGTTAAAGGTGGTAGAACTTTTAGATTCAGTGCCGTAGTAGTTGTTGGTGATGGTAATGGTCACGTAGGTGTTGGAAATGGTAAAGCATCAGAAGTTCCAGATGCTATAAGAAAAGCTATCCAAGAAGCTAAGAAAAACTTAGTTGAAGTGCCAATTGTTGAAACAACAGTACCTCATGAATTTGTAGGAAAATTTGGAAGTGCCAAAGTTTTATTAAAACCAGCTGAATTAGGTACAGGACTTATTACTGGAGGTAGTGTAAGACCAGTTCTAGAATTAGCAGGATATAAAAACGTAAGAACTAAAGTTATTGGTACAAATAATCCAAGAAACGTTGTTTATGCTACATTAGAAGGATTAAAATCAATGCAAACAGTAGAAAAAGTAGCTAAAAAAAGAGGTAAAAAAGTAGAAGAAATTTTATAATTTAAATATAACACAAGCAAAAAGAAGGAGGTGCAAACCAGAAATGAAATTAGATGATTTAAAACCAGCTGTAAAAAAAGTAACAAGAAATAGAGTAGGTCGTGGAATTGGTTCTGGAAATGGAAAAACTTCAGGTAGAGGACAAAAAGGACAAAAATCAAGAAGCGGCGGAGGAGTAAGACGTGGATTTGAAGGTGGTCAAACACCATTATATAGAAGATTACCAAAAAGAGGATTCACTAATATTCATGCAAAAACTTATACAGAAGTAACTTTAAAAATGTTAAATCAAGTTAAAAATACAGACGTTACTGCTGAAAGTCTAGTAGAAGAAGGAATCATTGGAAAAATCAATGATGGTATCGTTATTTTAGCAACAGGAAAATTAGAGAAAAAAGTTAATGTAAAAGCTACAAGATTCACAGCTAAGGCAAAAGAAGAAATCGAAGCTTTAGGCGGAAAGGCAGAGGTGATTTAATTGTTCAAAACAATCAAAAATGCTTTTTCAACACCTGATGTTAGAAAAAGATTATTGTACACCTTATTATTAATTGTTGTATTCAGATTTGGATGCTATATTACAGTACCAGGAGTAAACAGTGTAGCATTAAATGAAGCAATGTCTAATAACAATGGAATTGCAGGATTAATTGATATGATTTCCGGAGGAGCTTTTTCTAGATTTTCTGTTTTTGCTATGTCAATTAGCCCTTATATTACTGCATCAATTGTTATTCAATTGTTAGCATTAATTATTCCATCTTTAGAAAGATTAACTAAAGAAGGTGGAGAAGAAGGTAGAAAGAAAGTAAACAAATATACTAAATTATTAACTGTTGTATTATCATTAGTTGAAGGTATAGGAATTTACTTATCTTACAAATCATCAGGAATATTTGTCAATAATAGTTTCTTAACAGGAGCATTAGTAGTAATGGGATTGGTTACAGGAACATCAATCTTAATGTGGTTAGGAGAAGAAATAACAAATAAAGGTATTGGAAATGGAATATCACTATTAATATTTGTTGGTATAGTAGCAGGATTTCCTTCACTAATTAATACATTATGGGGATTAATTATTCCAAGTACAGGATTTAGTACAACAGGATTATTAATGGCTATAGGTATTATAATTGGTGCAATATTATTAGTAACAGGAGTTGTTTTTGTACAACAAGCTGAAAGAAGAATTCCTGTTCAATATTCTAAAAAAGTAGTAGGAAGAAAAATGATGGGGGCACAAAATACTCATATACCATTAAAACTTGCAATGTCAGGAGTTATGCCTATAATTTTTGCATCATCATTTATGACATTCCCAGCTATGATTATACAAATATTTGTATCTGATATAGCAAATAAAACAGGATTTTTAGCAGGATTATATAAATTCTCAATTGCTACATCAACTTCTGGTGTTGAATGGGGATACTCTTTAGCAAATGCATTGGTATATTTATTGTTAATTGTAGGATTTTCATTTTTCTATACATTTGCTACATTTAATCCAGCAGAAATTTCAAGTAATATAAAGAAAAATGGTGGATTTATTCCAGGGATAAGAGCTGGAAAACCAACAACTGAATATTTATCTTCAGTAATATCTAAAATAACATGGTTTGGTGGATTATTCTTAGCAGTAATTGCTATATTACCAATGTTATTAAGATTTACAGGATTAAATATCGCATTTGGTGGTACATCAATATTAATCGTTGTAGGTGTTGCGCTAGAAGCCGTACAACAATTAGAATCTTTCTTAGCGATGAGACACTATAAAGGATTCTTAGAATAGGATAATAAGGGACGTAATTAATTAAAGATACACGTCCCTGTATCTTTGTCATATTATAGAAAGTTCAAAAAATTTACTATAATATACATATATTAGAAAAGTTATGCCAAAATAGCTTTTCGTATGTTCAACAATAAAATGGTGGATATGCTAAAGGTTATTATGGAGATAATCTTAAACAAAAGTAGAGGAAGTGTTAAACAATGGTAGTAATTATGTTAGGAGCACCTGGTACAGGTAAAGGAACAATTGCAGGAATTTTAACAGAAAAATTAAATGCACCACAAGTATCAACAGGAGATATTTTTAGAAAAAATATTAAAGAAGGAACAGAATTAGGAAAATTGGCAGAACAATATATTGCAGAAGGAAAATTGGTTCCTGATGAAGTAACAATAGGAATTGTAAAAGATAGATTACAAGAAAAAGATGTAGAAAATGGAATTATATTAGATGGCTTTCCAAGAACAGTTCACCAAGCAGAAGAATTAGATAAAATACTAGAAAAAGAAGGAAAAAAAGTCGATATAGTAATAAATCTAACAACACCTGAAGAAGAAATAATTGAAAGAGTTGTAAATAGAAGAATATGTTCAAATCAAAATTGTAAAACAGTTTATAATTTAGTATTGAATCCACCAAAAGTAGAAGGAATATGTGATAAATGTGGAGCTGAATTAATTCAAAGAAAAGATGACACACCAGAAACTGTAAAAGCAAGACTAGAAAGTTATTTAGAACAAACAAGTCCACTAGTTGATTACTATCAAGGGCAAGGAAAATTATATTCAGCAGTAGTTAGTAAAACAATAAATAAATTAGGCAAAGATGTCGCTGAAGATGTCGAAAAATATATAAAAGAGAATTTTTAGGAGATGATATAATTGGTAACAATTAAATCTAAAAAAGAAATAGAATACATGAAAGAAGCTTGTAGAGTAGTTGCTGTAATGTATGAGGAATTAGAAAAAAAAATAAAACCAGGAATGTCAACTTGGGATGTTGATCAATTAGCAGAAAAAATAATAAGAAGAGAAGGAGCCTTACCTGCAGAAAAAGGTTATCCATCAGGAATGAGAGGAGTGCCACCATATCCAGCATCAATATGTATATCTATAAATGATGAGGTTATACACGGAATACCTTCAAAACACAAATACATAAAAGAAGGTGATATTGTAAGCATTGACACAGTAGCACTAAAAAACGGATTTAATGGAGATGCTGCAAGAACATTTATGATAGGAAATGTTTCAAAAGATGCTAAAAGATTAGTAGAAGTAACAAAACAATCTTTTTATGAAGGAATAAAATATGCAAAGCCAGGTTATAGAATTGGCGATGTATGTCATGCAATTGGTGAATATGTGCGTTCACAAGGTTACTCTGTAGTAAGAGAATTCCAAGGACATGGAATAGGAAGACAAATGCATGAAGATCCGGGAATACCAAACTATGGAAAAGCAGGAAGAGGAATAAGATTAGAGCCAGGAATGACATTAGCTATAGAACCTATGGTAATTCAAGGAAAACCTAACATTTTAGAATTAGAAGATGGTTGGACAATTATAACAGAAGATGGAAGTTTAGCCGCACACTATGAAAATACAATTTTAATTACAGAAAAAGAGCCAGAAATATTGACAATTCTGAAATAATCTTGTATAATGAAATAGTTATTATGCACAATAGCCCAATTTTGCATAAAAATGTAAAAAAACTCTTTAATAATAGGAGGGGAAAAAGTTGGCAAAAGAAGATGTAATAGAAGTAGAAGGTACTGTTGTAGAAGCATTACCTAACACAGTTTTTAAAGTAGAACTAAAGAATGGACATCAGATATTAGCTCATATTTCTGGTAAATTAAGAATGAATTATATAAAAATCTTACCAGGAGATAAAGTAAAGGTAGAACTTTCACCATATGATTTAACAAGAGGAAGAATTACATGGAGAGCTAAATAAGATAGAAATTAACCCAAAAATATAAATTTAAAGCAAAGCCAAGGAGGTGCTAATAAGATGAAAGTAAGACCATCAGTAAAACCAATGTGTGACAAATGCAAAGTTATAAAAAGAAAAGGGGTTATAAGAGTAATTTGCGAAAACCCTAAACACAAACAAAGACAAGGATAATCCTTATAGTTAACAACACAAATGAGGTAGCGGCTGTGAACCTAAAAAAGTTTAGGTTACATTTATCTAGTTTGTGTTTATATATATGTTCTAAAATCTTAAACTGACTAGAGTAAACGCTAGTACATTTCACTTTTTAAGCTCTTTTGGGACAAACAAAACAAAAAATTTGGAGGTGCAAAAAAATATGGCTCGTATAGCAGGAGTAGATTTACCTAAAGAAAAAAGAGTAGAAATAGGACTTACTTATATTTATGGAATAGGAGTATCAAGCTCAAGAAAAATCCTAGAAAAAGCAGGAGTTAATCCAGATATAAGAGTAAAAGACTTAACAGATGACCAAGTAAACGATATAAGAAAGGCAATAGACGAATCTTACATTGTTGAAGGTGACTTAAGAAGAGAAGTAGCATTAAATATTAAAAGATTAACAGAAATCGGATGCTACAGAGGATTAAGACATAGAAGAGGTCTTCCAGTTAGAGGTCAAAGAACTAAAACTAATGCAAGAACTAGAAAAGGTCCTAGAAAGTTAGTTAGCAAAAGTAAAAAATAAACAAAAATCAATTTAAATCAACATCTTGCACATTTTAATTTCATTAATCAAACCTCGACGTACCAGCGTATGCCATCGTCTTGATTAACTTATTAAAATGCACAATATATTAATTTAAATTAATTTTAACAAACAAATAAATCGAGTATAATTCAAAATAAATTTGAATAAGGAGGAAAAAGCGAAATGGCTAAAAATGTAACAACAAAAAAAGTAGCTAGAAGAAATAGAAAAAACATCGAAAAAGGTGCAGCTCATATTCATTCTAGTTTTAACAATACAATAGTTACAATTACAGATACACAAGGAAATACAATATCATGGGGAAGTGCCGGAGAATTAGGTTACAAAGGTTCAAGAAAAAGCACACCATTTGCAGCTGGTCAAGTTGCAGAAACAGCAGCTAAAATTGCTATGGAACATGGTTTAAAATCAGTAGAAGTATTTGTTAAAGGACCAGGTTCAGGAAGAGAAGCAGCAATTCGTTCATTACAAACAGCTGGATTAGAAATAAGTGCAATCAAAGATGTAACACCAATACCTCATAATGGTTGTAGACCACCAAAAAGAAGAAGAGTATAGAATTAGTAAATAAGTGAAAGGAGTATAGAAATGGCAAGATATATAGATGAACAATGCCGTAGATGCCGTAGAGAAGGACAAAAATTGTTCTTAAAAGGTGACAGATGTTATTCAGACAAATGCAGTATTTCAAGAAGAAACTATGCACCAGGTGACCATGGACAAAAAAGAGCAAAACTTTCTGAATACGGAACACAATTAAGAGAAAAACAAAAAACAAAAACATACTATGGAGTTGGAGAAAAACAATTTAGAAAATATTTTGAAATGGCTTCAAACCAAAAAGGTGTAACAGGTGAAGCTTTATTACAAATATTAGAAAGCAGATTAGATAACGTAGTATACAGATTAGGATTTGGTGCATCAAGAGCACAAGCTAGACAACTTGTAAACCATGCACAATTCGAAGTAAATGGAAAGAAGGTTAATATACCATCTTACTTAGTAAAAGCTGGAGATATTATCACAGTAAGAGAAAACAAAAAAGATAATGCAACATTAAAAGCTAATGTTGAAGAATCAGCTAAAAGACCAGTACCAGCTTGGCTAGAAAGAGATACAGAAAAATTAAGTGGTAAAGTAATTAAACTAGCATCTAGAGAAGATATTGATATTCCAATCGAAGAACATTTAATAGTAGAGCTTTACTCAAAATAATAATTAAAAGTTATATAATAGAAACTTTTAAAATTTTACTTGAAAAAACTTAAACAAGGTTTTAAAAAGTTTGAGATATAATCTCGAATATTAGGAGGTAAAAATGATAGAATTTGAAAAGCCAAATATTGAATGTCTAGAAGTGGATGATGCAAACAATTATGCAAAATTTGTATGTGAACCATTAGAAAGAGGTTATGGAGTAACAATAGGTAACTCATTAAGAAGAATTTTGCTTTCATCACTTCCAGGTTGTGCTATAACAAGTGTAAAAATAGATGGAGTATTACATGAATTCTCAGCAATAGATAATGTTGTTGAAGATGTTCCAGAATTAATTGTAAATTTAAAAAACGTAAGACTAAAATTTGACGGTGAAAAAGAAAAAGTTTTAAGAATAGAAGCTAAAGGCGAAGGTGAAGTATTAGCTGGAGATATAATAACAGATGGAACAGTAGAAATATTAAATCCAGATTTACATATAGCGACAATAGCTGAAGGTGGAAACTTAAAAATGGAAATGACAGCAGATAGAGGAAGAGGATATAATTCTTCTGAAAAGAATAAAAAACCAAATCAAGATATCTCTGTACTTCCAATAGATTCAATTTATACACCAGTTAAAAAAGTAAATTATCAAGTAGAAAACACAAGAGTTGGGCAAATGGTAGATTATGATAAATTAGTAATTGAAGTTTGGACAGATGGAAGCTTAAAAGCTCATGAAGCTTTAAGTTTAGCTGCAAAAGTTATGACAGGACATTTAGAATTATTTATAGATTTATCTGAAGCAGCAAAAAATACACAAGTTATGATTGAAAAAGAAGAATCTAAAAAAGAAAAAATCCTTGAAATGACTATAGAAGAATTAGAATTATCTGTAAGATCATTCAATTGTTTGAAGAGAGCTGGAATATCAACAGTTGAAGACTTAACAAACAAAACAGATGCAGAAATGATGAAGGTTAGAAACCTTGGTAAAAAATCATTAGAAGAAGTTATTGCAAAATTACATTCATTAGGATTAGATTTTGCAAAAGAAGATGAATAAATTAGGAAGGTAAGGTGAATAAAAGTGGCTACTAATAGAAAATTAGGAAGAACTACAGATATTAGAATGGCAATGCTAAAAACATTAACAACAGACCTTATTATGCACGGAAAAATAGAAACTACTTTACCAAGAGCAAAAGAAGTAAAATCAATAGCTGATAGCTTAATTTCTTTAGCGATAAAAGAAAAAGATAACTTCGAAACAGTTGATGTAAAAGTAGTAAAAGCAAAATTAGATGCAAAAGGTAATAAAGAAACAGAATTAGTAAAAAGCAAAAATGGTAAAGAATATCTAAAAGTAGTAAAAGAAGAAACTACTGAAAAAAGACAAAAAGATATGCCATCAAGATTAAATGCAAGAAGAAAAATGATGAAAAAAATCAATAAAGTAAAAGATAGTGAAGGAAATAATGTTGATTTACCATCAAAACTATTCAACGAAATAGCTCCAAAATATGCTGATAAAAACGTAGGTGGATATACACGTATAGTTAAAGCTGGTCCAAGAAGAGGAGACGGAGCTGAAGTTGCAATATTACAATTAATTTAGTTCTAAAACAAAATGAAAAAGATAAAAAACAGGACTCAAAACATAAGTATTAGTTTAGAGTCTGTTTTTTTATGTGTATCAAAAGCCTCAAAAATCTCATATAATGATATATAGGAGGCATACAAATGGAGTTTATATTTAATATTATTTTTTGGACTTTAGCAATATATGGTTTGTTTGAAATTGTAAAAAACATTAT
>ULXO01057655.1_pt1 | contig 11042 bp, 4 predicted proteins | sample 1961391 | NCBI WGS metagenome assembly ULXO01 (sample SAMEA4835841, study PRJEB28245) | human gut metagenome | biome: gut microbiome; material: fecal sample | place: Denmark | collected 2008 | reverse complement strand
TATATACTTTCAATACGAAAAAAAGAGCATATATTTTCCATATGCTCTTTCTATTACGGCTTTAGATATTTTGTACTTTTTACAGTTATATATATTTTATATTATGATTATATTACATAATTCTACAAAATTCGTGGAAACAACTACTTCCCTAGGATTCGGTTGTTATATTTTCATAAATTTCTTGTACTTGTTCATTTGTTGCATTATATTCATTTTGTATTTTATTTGTTTGATTTAATTGAGTAGTTAATTTATTTGTTTGTAAATTGACCATAATTATTCCAACTATAATTAAAACCAATAAAACTGACAAAACATATATTGTAACAGAACCTTGTTCACTTTTCTTTAATTTCTCTATAAACTTCATAAAATTCCCCTATTCTATAAAATACAGATTTTTCTTTTGATACATTTTAAAATAATTTCTATTTTTCTACTTCTGAGAAATATTCATTTATCCTATTTTTTAATTCTTGTACTGATTCTTCCATTGTCATTCCTTCTAATTGAGCTCCTGCCAATGTTATATGACCTCCACCACCTAGCTTTTCAAGTATTAGTTGCACATTTATATCTCCTATTGAACGTCCACTTATACATATTTTATTTCCATTGTTTCCTAGTACAAATGATGCGGTTATGTCACTTATTGTAAGCAATTCGTCTGCTGCTTTTGCACATATTAAGTTTGCATCTTTGGTTATTTCATCATATGTTGATATTGCAATTCCATTTCCGATTAATTCTGCTTTTTTTACTATATCTGCAATTATGTTAAAACTTGCAAAATCGCTTTGGAACCATTTTTTTACTCTTATAATATCAACTCCGCATCTACGTAAATATGCTGCTGCTTCGAATGTTCTTACACCTGTTTTAAATGTAAAGTTCTTTGTATCCATCATTATTCCTGCATATAAGCTTTCTGCTTCAATTGTTTTTAAGTTTATTTTTACTTCTGCATATTGTAATAATTCTGTTACTAATTCTGCAGCTGATGACGCATATACTTCTTGAAACATTAGTGTTGCATTTTCTATAAAGTTTGTGCTTCTTCTATGATGATCCACAACTACTATTTTATGTGCTTTTTCTAGTAATTCTGGAGTATCCACATAATTTGTTTTATGTGTGTCTACAACTACTAACAATGTATCTTCATCAATATTTTCCAGTGCTACTTCACCATTTATTATTATATCTTCATATTCTTTGTCTTTTTTTATTTCTTCCATAAATGTTTTTAATGATGGTGGATTTCCACTACATACAATGTATGCGTTTGTATTTAAAGTTTTAGATAATCTGTATATTCCCATACAAGAACCTATACTGTCCATATCGGCATTTGTATGTCCCATTATCATAACTTTACTAGATTCTTTTATTAGATTTTCTAATGCATGTGCAACAACTCTTGCTTTTACTTTAGTTCTTTTTTCTACTTCTTCTACTCTTCCACCGAAGAACTTGTATATTTCATTTTCTCTAATTGCTGCTTGGTCTCCGCCACGTCCTAAGACTACATCCATTGCTGCTTGTGCTGATTTATATTTTTCTTTATCAGTTTTTCCTTCATTTGATAGTGCTATACTTAACGTAAACTGTACTTTTTCTTTTGTATCAATATCTTTTATTTTATCTAATATGCTAAATTTATCTTCTTTTATATTCTGTAGATATCTTTGTTCAAATAACATAACATATCTATCTCTATCTGATTTTATTAGTACACCGTTTACACTATTTGCCCAGTCATACATTTCTTTATCTATATCGGCTGTTATTTGTGGTTTTTCACTTGCATCTAGCCTTTGTATGTTTTCTTCATAATTATCTATCATTATTATTCCAACACATGATTTTGAGTCTGTATATTCTTTATGCAATTTTACATTTTCAGTAATATCTATAAAATATAGAATAATCATATATTCCTTTTTATTTTTTCTGTCTTTTTGTTTATTTCTAAAATTCACGTATCTACCAATTACTTGATAATTTTTATTTTCCAGCTTTAACTCTTGTATAATATCTCTGTTTTTTTCTACTTCTGCACCGTTTTCTATTTTATCTTTTAAGTCTTCTAATAAATCATTTAAATATGTATTAATATCAGTATTGGCAAATTCTGTTGCAAATTTTGTACTTCTCCATATTATATTTCCATCTGTTTCAAGAATTATCAAAGAAAATGGTGAATTTATTAAACTGGTTTTTGCCGCTGTATCTACTGTTAATGTTAAATCTTGCAAAGTTTCTGATATTTCACTTTTTCTCTTTCCATTTGCATAATATGTGTATGCCACAACAAAAAAATACACTACAATTGATGGTATTATCAACTGCCTGTTTTCTATACTTACTATTATTAATAAAATTAAAATTATAACTAGATATATTTTTGTCCTTGATATTAATGTTTCAAATACTTTTCTATTATTATTTTGCATAATAATCTCCTTCTATTTATTCTATTATATTTTACTAGTAAAAGAGGCTTTTGTCAAGAAACTAAAATAATAGTATGCAAAAAAGAGCATAACTTATAGTTACACTCTTTTATAGAAAGAAGATTATTCTTCTGTTTTGTTTTCTGTAGTTTCATCTGAAACTACAGCATCTGAGTTTGCTTTTACTTCTTCGTTTACTGAATCAGTATTTGTTTCTGTATTTTGTGCCTCTACATTTGTAGCTACACCATCAGTTGTTGTTCCTGATGTTGGTTTTACTGCTTCTTCCATATTTGCCATTTGTTCTAATTCTTTTTCTGTATTTATATGGATATTTTGATATTTTTGCATTCCTGTTCCAGCTGGGATTAATTTACCAATGATAACATTTTCTTTTAATCCTACTAAATCATCAGTTTTACCTTTAACAGCTGCTTCTGTTAATACTCTTGTTGTTTCTTGGAATGATGCTGCTGATAAGAAACTGTCTGTTGCAAGAGATGCTTTTGTAATTCCAAGTAATACTCTCTTACCTGTTGCTGGTCTCTTACCATTTTCAACTGCTTCTCTATTTTTATCTGCAAATTCATACATATCTATTAATGCTCCTGGGAACATATCTGTATCAGCATTATCTTCAACTCTAACTTTTTTAAGCATTTGTCTTGCTATTACTTCAACGTGTTTATCATTAATATCAACACCTTGGTTTCTATATACTTTTTGTACTTCTGAAATCAAGTATTCAAATACTCCTTCAGGTCCTTTTATTTCTAGTAATTCTCCTGGATTTATTGAACCTTCAATAAGTGGTTGTGCTACTTCTACCATATCTCCATCTTTAACTTTCATTTTTGATCCAAATGGTATTGTATATGATTTAGAATCATCTTTAGAAGTTACTATAACTTCTTTCTTTTTCTTTGTTTCTTTTATTTTAACTTTACCTGCTATTTCTGTGATTATTGCTAATCCCTTTGGTTTTCTAGCTTCAAATAATTCTTCAACTCTAGGAAGACCTTGTGTTATATCTGCTACACCTGCAACACCACCAGAGTGGATAGTTCTCATTGTAAGCTGTGTACCAGGCTCACCAATTGATTGTGCAGCAACTATACCTACTGATTCTCCTATTGATACTAAATCTCTTCTTGCTAGTCCCATACCATAACATTTTTGACATACACCACGTTTTGAATGACATCCAAGTACTGAACGTACTTCTAGCTTATCAATTCCTGCTTCAACAATTTTATCTGCTAATTTTTCATTAATCATTGTATCTGTATCAACAATTAATTCTTTAGTTGTTGGATTATATACATTATTTACTGGATATCTACCAATTAATCTTTCTTGCATTTTTTCAATTATTTGGTTTCCGTCTTTTATGTCATATACAACATATCCTTCATCTGTTCCACAGTCATGTTCTTTTACGATTATGTCTTGTGATACATCAACTAATCTTCTTGTTAAGTATCCTGAATCGGCTGTTCTTAAAGCTGTATCTGAAAGTCCTTTTCTAGCTCCATGGGCTGAAATAAAGTATTCCAAAGCATCTAATCCTTCTGCAAATGATGACTTGATTGGAATTTCAACAGCTTTACCTGTTGTACTAGCCATAAGTCCACGCATACCTGCGATTTGACGTAATTGGTTCATATTACCACGGGCTCCTGATTTAACCATCATATATATTGGATTCAATTCATCAAAGTTATCTTCCATTGCCTTACTTACTTTTTCAGTTGTATTTTCCCAAGTGCTAATTACAGCATTATATCTTTCATCATCTGTTATCAAACCACGTACATATTGTTTTCTAATATGTTCTATTTTTTCATCAGCTTGTTTTAATAATTCTTTTTTAGCTTCTGGTACTTTTACGTCATCCATAGAGAATGTAATACCTGCTAATGTAGAATATTTAAATCCTAAAGCTTTAATATAGTCTATTACTTTTGCTGATTCTGTTAGTCCATGTGTTCTAATAACTCTTTCAATGATTGTTCCCATTGATTTTTTCATTACTGGGAAACTAATTTCGTATTGGAACGGATCTTCTTCTCTGTTTATAAATCCTAAATCTTGAGGAATTCCTTGGTTAAATATAATTCTACCAACACTTGTTTCTATTTTTTTAGTTTTTATTTCACCATCTATTTCTTTTGCAATTCTTACATAGATTTTTGCATGAATTGCAACTTCATGATTTTCAAAAGCCATAATAGCTTCATCTGGATCTTTAAAGTATTTATTTTCGCCTTTTTCTCCATCTAATACCATTGTTAAATAGTATGAACCTAAAATCATATCTAGTCTAGGTGTTGCAACCGGTTTACCATCTTGTGGTTTTAACAAGTTGTTTGTTGATAACATTAAATATCTTGATTCTGCTTGTGCTTCTGGTGATAATGGTAAATGGATAGCCATTTGGTCACCATCGAAGTCTGCATTAAATGCTTCACAAACTAATGGGTGAAGTTTTATTGCTCTACCTTCTACTAGTACTGGTTCAAAACTTTGAATACCAAGTCTATGTAGTGTAGGAGCACGGTTTAACATTACTGGATGATCTTTAATAACATCTTCTAATATTTCCCATACTTCTGGTCTTAATCTTTCTACCATTCTTTTTGCATTTTTGATATTTTGTGCTATGCCACGACCTACTAATTCTTTCATAACAAATGGTTTGAATAGTTCAACTGCCATTTCTTTTGGAAGTCCACATTGATATATTTTTAGTTCAGGTCCTACAACGATAACTGAACGTCCAGAATAATCAACACGTTTTCCAAGTAAGTTTTGACGGAAACGTCCTTGTTTTCCTTTTAGCATATCTGATAATGATTTTAATGGTCTGTTTCCAGCTCCTGTTACAGGTCTTCCTCTTCTACCATTATCAATTAAAGCATCAACTGATTCTTGTAACATTCTTTTTTCGTTTCTTACTATTATTTCAGGAGCACCTAATTCTAATAGTCTTTTTAAACGATTGTTTCTGTTTATTACTCTTCTATATAAGTCATTTAAGTCTGATGTTGCAAATCTTCCACCATCTAATTGAACCATTGGTCTTAATTCTGGTGGTATAACTGGTACAACATTCATAACCATCCATTCTGGTTTGTTTCCAGAAAGTCTAAATGCTTCTACAGTATCTAGTCTTTTTACTAATTTTACTCTTTTTTGTTCACTAGCATTTTCTAATTCTTTTTTGATTTCTTCTGATAATTTTACAATATCAATTTTTTCTAGCAATTCTCTTATAGCTTCTGCTCCCATTTTTGCAGTAAATGAACCTCTACCATATTTTTCAATTGCCTCATGATATTCTTTTTCATTTAATACTTGGCATTTATCTAATCCTGATGTTCCTTTGTCTGTTACTATATATGATGCAAAATAAATAACTCTTTCTAAGTTTCTTGGTGATACATCTAACATTAAAGCTATTCTACTTGGTATACCTTTAAAATACCAAATATGTGCAACTGGTGCAGCAAGCTCAATATGTCCCATTCTTTCACGTCTAACTTTTGATTTTGTTACTTCAACTCCACATCTATCACAAACTATTCCTTTATAACGGATTCTTTTATATTTACCACAATGGCATTCCCAGTCTTTTGTTGGTCCAAATATTCTTTCACAAAATAAACCATCTTTTTCTGGTTTTAGGGTTCTATAGTTAATTGTCTCTGGTTTTTTTACTTCACCTTTTGACCATTCTCTTATTTTTTCGTCTGATGCAACCCCAATTTTTATTTTATCAAAAACATCTAATTCGTCCACTATTATTCTCCCTTCGTACGAATTGTTTTGGTAATTTTAAAACAGGTCGAAGAGGACTATCCACCGCTCTTGCAATTCCATTTGGTCGCCTCTTACCTTTTTAAAATTTATTTAATTAGATTTCTTATTGTTTATTCTTCATCTTCTAATGAATCGTCTCCATATAGCATATCTTCTCCTTCATCACCTAGGTCTTGGAATAATTCATCATTATCTTCGTCTTCTTCATCTTCTGGGTTATTTTCTTCTACATAACCATCTTTCAAATCTTTTTCTTCTAGAACTTGATCTTCTGATAAGATTTTTTTGTCATTTTCTGGATCATATTCGACCCCTTCTTCTACATTTTCTTTTAACTCTAATTCTTGGTTATCTTCTGAATATAGACGTACATCTAATCCTAAAGATTGAAGTTCTTTTACTAATACTTTAAAGCTTTCTGGAACTCCTGGTTCAGGAATGTTTTCACCTTTAACAATTGCTTCATATGTTTTTACACGTCCTACAACATCATCTGATTTAACTGTTAACATTTCTTGTAATGTGTATGCAGCTCCATATGCTTCTAGTGCCCAAACTTCCATTTCTCCGAAACGTTGTCCACCAAATTGTGCTTTACCACCTAAAGGTTGTTGTGTTACTAATGAGTAAGGTCCTGTTGAACGAGCATGAATCTTGTCATCAACTAAGTGGTGAAGTTTTAACATATACATAACACCAACTGTAATTGGTTTATCAAATGGATCTCCTGTTCTTCCATCATAAAGAATTGTTTTTCCATCTTCGTTCATTCCTGCTTGGCTTAATAATTCTCTTACATCTTGTTCAGTTGCACCATCAAATACTGGTGTAGATATTTTCCAGCCTAATGCTTTAGCAGCTCCACCTAAATGAACCTCTAAAACTTGACCTAAGTTCATACGAGAAGGAACTCCTAGTGGGTTTAATAAGATGTCGATTGGTGTTCCATCTGGCATAAATGGCATATCTTCTTCTGGTAATACTCTTGAAATAACACCTTTGTTACCATGACGTCCAGCCATTTTATCACCAACTGAAATTTTTCTTTTTGTTGCTATATAGCATCTAATTATTTGATTTACTCCAGGTCCTAATTCATCTGAATTTTCTCTTGTAAAGATTTTAACATCTACTATTGTTCCAGCTTCTCCATGTGGTACTCTTAATGATGTATCTCTTACTTCTCTAGCTTTTTCTCCAAAGATAGCTCTTAATAATCTTTCTTCTGCTGTTAATTCTGTTTCTCCTTTTGGAGTAACTTTACCAACTAAGATATCTCCTGGTCTTACTTCTGCACCAATTCTTATAATTCCATTTTCATCTAAGTCTTTTAATTGGTCATCACCAATGTTTGGAATATCTCTTGTTATCTCTTCTGCACCTAATTTTGTATCACGACATTCGCAGTCATATTCTTCAATATGTATTGATGTGAATACATCTTCTTTAACTAGTTTTTCATTTATTAAGATAGCATCCTCGTAGTTGTATCCTTCCCAAGTTGAGAAAGCTACTAATACGTTTTTACCTAATGCCATTTCTCCATTTTTTGTTGATGGTCCATCAGCAATGGCATCACCTTTTTTAACTATTTCACCTTTTTTAACTATTGGTTTTTGATTAATACAGGTTCCACCATTTGTTCTTTTGAACTTACGTAGTTTATGTACAACTGTTTTACCATTGTTATATTTTACAGTAATTGCTTCACCTGTTACTTTTTCTATAACACCATCATCTTCTGCAAGTATTAATATTCCAGAGTCTTTGGCAGCTCTATATTCTATACCTGTTCCAACTATTGGGCTTTCTGTTATCATAAGTGGTACAGCTTGACGTTGCATGTTAGCACCCATCAAGGCTCTTTTTGCATCATCATGCTCTAAGAATGGTATCATTGCTGCAGCTACAGAAACTAATTGTTTTGGTGAAACGTCTACATATTGTACTTTATCACTTTCAACTTCTATAACTTCATTTTGACGTCTTACTCTTACTCTGTTATTTATAAATTTTCCATTTTCATCAACTGGTTCTGATGCTTGAGCTATAATGTAGTTATCTTCTACATCTGCACTCATATATTCAACTTCATCTGTTAATTGATGTGTTTCTGGGTCTACTTTTCTATATGGTGTTTCTATAAATCCATATTCGTTTATTTGTGCGAAACATGAAAGTGCTGATATAAGTCCAATGTTTGGTCCTTCTGGAGATTCAATTGGACATAATCTACCATAGTGTGTATAGTGAACGTCACGTACTTCGAATCCAGCTCTTTCTCTTGTTAGACCACCAGGTCCTAATGCAGAAATTCTTCTTTTATGTGTTAATTCAGAAAGTGGGTTTGTTTGGTCCATAAATTGTGACAATTGTGAACTTCCGAAAAATTCACGAATTGCAGATGTTATTGGTTTTGTGTTTATTAATGTTTGTGGTGTTACAACATCTAAATCTTGTATTGTCATTCTTTCACGAACAACTCTTTCAAGTCTTGTTAATCCTATTCTGAATTGATTTTGTAATAATTCTCCTACACAACGAATTCTACGATTTGATAAATGATCTATATCATCTGCTTTTCCTAATCCATGTGATAAGTTTAATAACCAACTTATAGATGCTATCATATCTTCTGTTGTAATATGTTTTGGAATTAATTCGTCCATTCTTTCTTCTAAAGCTTTTAGTAAATCTTTTTCTTCAGTATTATCAATTATATTTTTTAATACATTATAATTTACTAATTCTTTAATTTCTAAACTACTTAAATCCATTGTTGGTAATACCGCATGAATATCGGCTGTACCATTACCTATAATTCTTACTTTTCTTTCTCCAACCATTATATCCACAATGTTGATTCCAGAATTTTGAATATCTTTTGCAACTTCTTCTGAAATTATTTCTCCAGCTTGAACAAAAACTTCTCCTGTTTCGCTGTCTATTATATCATTTGCAGCTACTTTTCCTTCTATTCTTGTAGCTAATGCTAATTTTTGGTTGAATTTATATCTACCAACTTTTGCTAAATCATATCTTCTATTATCATAGAATAATCCATTAAATAAGTTTTTAGCTGCATCAACTGTTGGTAATTCTCCTGGTCTTAATTTTTTATAAATTTCTATTAATGCTTCATTTTGGTCTTTTATTGTGTCTTTATTAATTGTTGTTGTTAATAATTCTTCTTCACCAAACAAGTCCATAATTTGGCTATCTGTTGTTAATCCTATTGCTCTTAATAAAGTTGTTACAGGTACTTTTCTCGTTCTATCAACACGAACCCAGAATACATCATTTCCATCTGTTTCATATTCTAACCAAGCACCTCTTAAAGGCATTACTGTTGATGTATATGTTCTTTTACCTGTTTTTGTATCAAATTCTTCGCCATAATAACATCCTGGTGAACGTACTAATTGGCTTACTACAACTCTTTCAGCTCCATTTATAATAAATGTTCCGCTATCTGTCATAAGTGGAAAATCACCTAAATAGATTTCTTGTTCTTTGATTTCTCCTGTTTCACGGTTAATTAAACGAACTTTAACATGTAATCTTGCAGAATATGTTGCATCTCTTTCTTTTGCTTCTTCTATAGAATATTTTGTTTTGTCTTCCATATAATAATCGAAAAATTCAAGAACTAAATTTCCAGAATAGTCTTCGATTGGTGAAATATCTTCTAATACTTCTCCTAATCCTTTGTGTATGAAATTGTCATATGAATCTTTTTGGACTTTGATAAGGTTTGGCATTTCAATAAAGTCGCCAACTTTTGCGAAATCTTTACGAGAAGCTTTCTCGTATTTAACTTCTTTTACTTTCAAAAAAATCACCTCATAAAAATTTTTAAGCAGAATTAAAATTTATTTTTAAAAGAAGTCCTTCTCAAAAATCAATTTGCTTGTCTAATTTTTAGAACTGTCTGCTCATACATTTCTATACTCTTAGGGCTCCTTGACTTTGATTCCTCTTCTCTTATTTTTTGACTAAAGTAAATTGGGGAACTGTTAAATTTCCCGCAAATTTTGTATAAAATCTCTGTCTAATATTTTATCAAAAAAAAAGCCTTGAGTCAAGGCTTTTCCGTAAGTTTTTTTAGTTTGTTTACATATAATATATTTTAAACTTTTTCCTTCTTTTTAGTTAATTTATAACTAACGTAATCTTCTGCTATAATTTTAATAATCGCCGCAACTGGTACTGCTAGAAACATTCCCAACATTCCAAAATATGCTCCTCCAATTGTAACAGCAAATAAAACCAATAACGGACTTATTTTTAGTGACTGGCCTACAATCTTAGGGTTTATTATATTTGCGTCTATTTGCTGTAATATTATAACCACAATTAACATCCAAATAGTTTGACTAAGTCCTCCTGTAATTAGTGTTATAATGGCTGAAATTGCTACCGCAATAATAGCTCCTATATATGGAATCATATTAAATAGTCCTATAAAAAATCCAAGCAATGGGGCATATTTTACTCCCATTATACTCATTGTAATTGTTACCAATATCCCAACTACAATTGCATCTACAAATTGGCTTGATATAAAATCAAAAAATATTTTATTTGAATGGTTGTAATATTTATCAATATTTTTATATGTTGCTTCTTTAAAAGTTGCTGCTGTTAACCTTTTTAAAAATCTTATTATTTTTGTTCTTTCTGATAGAACATAGATTGATACTGTAACTGCTACTAGTATATTGAATATACCAGTTACAGCCCCAATTACTTTTCCTAGAT
>ULXO01063751.1_pt1 | contig 11044 bp, 1 predicted proteins | sample 1961391 | NCBI WGS metagenome assembly ULXO01 (sample SAMEA4835841, study PRJEB28245) | human gut metagenome | biome: gut microbiome; material: fecal sample | place: Denmark | collected 2008 | reverse complement strand
TATAGACGACGTCGTAAGAGTTGACAGTGTATGAGCCGTAGCTCGTGATGTCCTCGGCAGGCATGGTCTCAGGCACGTCGCTCCATCCGTTGAATGTGTGTCCTTCTTTTTCAGGCGCCTCGGGCGTGGTGATTTCTGCGCCAAATATATATTCGCCCACAAAGAATTCTTCTCCGTCAAGCATATAGGTCACTTTATAAGTCTTTGCTTTCCCCGTGAGGAAGAAAGGCTGGCTGGGATACCCTGTGACTGCTTGTGATGTGAACTCAAGGTTTTCGTTAATCGGGACTTCTTCTTTTGTGGTAGTGTCGTAGCACTTGAAAGTGATGTTCTCACCGGTAGTGGTATTGCTATGGACGCGGAGATAGTAAAATGAGATGTCCGTGCCAGATATCGTTTCGATGGAAGCCACACCGCGGCACTCATCGCCGCAGAAAGCGGCTATTTCATAAGCGTCGGGATTGGTCACAGTCGTTCCGTTGAGTTGGAGGGTAGCGTAGACCGTCATGTCGTATTGGAATGCATGGATGTTGCATTCCCAATGGGCCGCTTGAACGGCTGTCAGCCACATCAGAAAGTAGACAGCGGTGCTAATCAATCTTTGTTTGAACATATTGTATGGTTTTATTTTTTTCGACAAAGAGAAAGAATAAATCCCGGTCGGTACAAAACGTACCGACCGGGGGTAGGTTTGGTTATCTTCTAGTCTTGACGATTTTTTGATAGAAGGACTGACCCGCATCTTTTATGGTTACGATGTAGACGCCCTCCGGCAAGTGAGCGACGCTGATGGCATACCCCGAAGCTACATTCTTTTCTGCGGCAACGGTGTGGCCACTCATGTCGATGACCGTAACGCGATCAATGGTTTCACCGCTTGCAGTGGCATGTACATAATCGTTGGTCACGGCGGGCCATACCTTATAGCCTGTCTCAACAGCATTGATGCCCGTTGCCATTTCGCCGATATTAAGGCGATAGGGCAGGCGCAGGCTACCTAATAATGTCTCAGCGAACGGCTCGCTTTCGCAAATGGTGTAGGCTTGCTCAGTGGCATTGTCCACAGCCATGAACGTGATGGTCTCACCTCCTTTGCCATAAATGTTCATCATCAGGCGGCCGTCGACATACGAGCCGATACCACGGCACTCTGACCCGCAGAATGCGCCCACCGAGAACTCGCCGGCGTCAGCTTTCATGCCGTCGATAAAGACGTCGGCCACGAGGCACATCACATTGGGATAGGCATGTTTGTCAACAGCCCATGGAGCTTGGCCGGACAATCCTTTTCCATAGAGCGCATTGGCTTTCGACACGATGGCCGTGTTGTAGGTCAACTGTTTGTCCGTTTGCGAGTGATACATGTAGCCCTTGCCCGGAACGAGCGTCTGCAGCGTGCCGGTCCATTGGCCGTCACTGAACTGGGCAAAGCCGTCCTGGCCGGTGATGTAGTCCTCTTCGTCGGCCTCGGTGTGGGCCAAAGCCTCGCTGAGGCTCATCGTCTGGCTTACGGGATAGCCGATCCAGTTCCAACCGGTCACAAGCGTTATGGGTTGAGCGCCGTTATGCTCGTAGCCGCTTAGCGTATGCTGTGTGGCAGCGTCCACTTGGACTTTGTAAGCCTGCTCGGCACTGAGTTCACAGAGATTACCCGTAAGGCCATAGGCCGGGTCGGCGATTAGCTCTTCCGTCTGGCTGACTATGCGTGTGGCGTTCTCACCAAGCTGCGTGGCGGCTACGGGTATCTCCATGTTATGCGAAATCCAATTCCATCCCTCGCTCAGGTTCAGACCGAGTGTAGCGGTCCTGATGGTGTAGTTGAACTCGGCTACCTCGCTCTCGAACATACCCTCGCCCACGGCGATGGCCTTGATGGTCATGTCTGCAGTGATGGCGATCGGCTTTTCGTAGACAAGGCGCGTGGCTTCATCACAGGGGCAGGAGCCGTCCGTGGTGTAGTAGATCACCGCGTTCGGCGTTCCAGTGCTGAGTGCGATTTCTGTGTTCCGGTAGACCGCCGTGCCTGATGCTCGAGAGGCCACAGGCTTTGCTGTATAAATCTGCGATTCGTCGACGACTTGGATGGTCGACGTGCCGGTCACGTCGGCGTCTTGCAGCGTCAGAGTTAAGGCCGCTGCACCGGGCAGTTCACCGCTCAGCGTGAGTGGGGCTTGACCGTTTTCGTCGAGCGTCAGCGTGTCGGCAGAAACAGCGGCAATCATTGGCGACGACGAACGGACAACCACCTTCTTGCCGATGGCGGCGTCATAGGGCAAGGCGCTCACCACGATGGAACGGTCGCCCGTGTAAGGCACCTTGATCAGCGAATCGACGACAATCGTTTTCACCTCTTTCTCGATGTCGAACGCCTGCGTATAGTCATTCTCCATCTGGATGCCCGCGTAGCTCTTCACTTTGCGGCTCACGGTCAGCACAACCTCGTCGGTGGTGAGGAAGGGCGTCGTCGGCACGAAGCGCACCTTCGACACGTAGCTTTCACCCTCGCCCTCGTATGCAGCCTCTTCGTTCAGCAATGTGACGGCGCCTTTCACTTTCTCACCGCCCACAGTAGCGAAGATGTTGTCTACGGTCATCGTAGTGGGCTGCATGTATTTGTCGAACTCCACTTCCAGTCCGCCTTCATAAGCCCGTGCGGCTTTCACTTCGGGCTGACGGTTTTGCGTCATGGCGATGTTCACTTCGAGCTGCGGAGGCGGCACGGGCAGCCACTCGCTCTGCGTGGGCTGGTAGCCCTCTTTCTCAAACCTCACTTGCCAAAGACCTTGCGGCACGTCCCAACGGTACATGCCGTTTTCGTCCGTGAAGAGCGGGTTCTCTTGCGCATACTCGGCAGCATCCCAGAGCACGACGTTCTCGTGCAGGTCGCCGTACATGTCTTCCACGGTCTCCTTGTAGTAGCACGTGGCCGTCACACCCTCCAACCGGTTGCTCGACACGGCTTCATACACGTAGCCGGAGGGGTCGATTTGAGGAATGACTGGATCAAGAGGGGGAGGAGGGATGGGCAAATCATCGTCGAGGCCGGACGAGTCGGTGTCGCACTTGTCACTGTTGACGATCATCTTCCGGATGTCGTTCATGCGGACGTCGTTGTCTTTCGTGAATGAATTTCGCCAGTGGTTTATGCCCCATCCAGCGACTGTGCTAACGAGTGAAACAGCCAAAGATGTACCAAAGGTGACAGTTGATGAAGCCGTTGCAGCGGCTCCAACTACTGTAAGCCCCACGTCTATGCCCACAGACGTGTTTGCTCTTCGTAGATACATCCCCTTATAATCTTCGGCTTTCTCTTTTATTTTTGCAGCCTCTTCTGGGTCGCATAGTTCCTCAGCTTTGGCGATGAGGTCGTCCCAGTTTCTACTCGTGGATACAGTTTTCGAGATATTGTTTATGGCGCCTATGCCAGCCAAGACATTCCCGTATTTCCCCATGCTGCCTGTCACGAGTTGGTTCGCCTTGAGTCTTTCTACCACTTTCAAGTTGCTCAAAGCCTTACCTTGGCATCTTACAGGCAGAATACTACCTGGCTTTGTCATCACTTTCATGTTCTTATACAAGTGAGCATATTGGGCAGCTCGCCGAAGATACATGGATCTTAGTTTTGATTTTTCAAGAACAATATCCGCGATGCCAGTAGGAGTGAGCACTATGTTATTCAAATAGTCCATGGCCTTTTCTCCTAACTGGGCCAGTTCATCCGTTGTCGTCCCTCCGTCAGGCAGTTGGTTGCCAAAGTCGATACGAACGTTATCACCTGTTTCCGCATTTGTGAACGTGATGCCGTCTGTGGTCGAACTCTCGTTTTCAAGTTCGGCGACACTCCAATTGACAGAAGACAGGGCATCTTCGTATCCTTGGTGTCCGCTGCCTTTCTCATAGGTGAAACGTGGTGTCTCGTAGCCACCGGATATCGGGCGTGGGTCGATAGGGGGCAATTCATCCCATGCGGCCAATAGGTCCTCAGCCGAAGGGATTTCTTCCTCTTCCAAGTCATCAAGGAAACGGTCGATAATGTCGATGTCATCGTCGTTAGGATTTTCTACATCGATTATCGTGAGAAGCACGTTATAGACGCTATCCACGTAGTGCTTGTCTTCGGGAGTTAAGCCCAATACGATGTCGATACTGTCGCTCAACGCTGACAAAACCTCCTCGTCTGGCGTTTCTTTGCCGGTCTCTTCGTCGAAGGCCGTCAAGAGTTCCGCCATCTTGTCGTTTGCGGCTTTTTCCGCTTCTAAGGTTGCGGCTATTTCCTTTTGGATGTCTTTTATCAACGTACTGTCGACTTCGGACTCAGCCTTGTTCAGGAATGTAACATTGACGTTTGTGGGTGCAGAAATGAACCGCGATGAAGCCACCCATACGTCTTTCCTCCCGTCGTACGTCGGGAACAGCCGCGTGACGCCTCCGTCCATCGTGTTCACGTATAACCGTACATCATCCACGTATGTGCTATCGTTGCTCGTGAAATTGATCAGGAACGTGAAGTCGTTGGAGGTGAAAGTATAGGTCTGCTTACTTACCTCTCCGTTGATGAAGTCGAACTTGATTTCTTCGCCAGAACTCATCATGGTGACGTCTGACAGGACGATGGCTGACTTGTCGTAGAAGCAATCTTTTGTCTCTGTTTCCAGCTTTAACCCGTTGGGAGTGGTGAACTTGGCGCTTATTTTATGCGTAGTCAATGTGTAAGGGAAGTCAAGGTCACAAACAGTGGCCCATACACCGTTGGCAATGGCCTTGGTTTTGCCGATAAGTACATTGCCGTCGTAAATTTCGACGTCGGAATTTCCCACCGCAACTCCTGAGATGAAAGCTTTCGGCAAACAAACAACTTCTGGCACCGTCAGCGCCATCTCTTCCACCGAGAACGAGGCGTGGCCGATGGGTTGTTGTATCCTGTCGCCGTTCAGTTCAAATTGTGCGGCACCGCTGATATAGTAATCCCCACTTGAACGCGGAATGACACAGAATTTCACATCATCCGCAATGTCCTCAACGGGGATGGTGAGGCGCCCGCCGTCGAGCGTGTAGCCCGACACTTTGGCGCCGACCATGACGGAGTTCTCCACGAACGAGCACGTCTCGGGCAGGTCGACCACCATGTTGACGCCGCTCACGGCGGAGGCGTATTCGGGTTTGAAGTCGATGCGGCCTTTGAGCGTGAGGTAGTTGCCGGCTACGATGGAAGTCTTGTTGACGGTGAACGAGGTGCGGTCGCCCGTGTAGTAGAGCTTCGTCTCGTCGAGGACGGGGATCTTGTCGTTCGTCACCAATGCGACGGAACCGCTCTTCACCGTGACGGCGTTCTGCACGTAGTCCGTGCCCTCGGCGAGGCCGGAGGCGGCAAACTCCGAGAGGTTGAGAATAGAGTTGAACAGTTCGTTGTCGGCCATGCTGACGAGCGTATAGGAGCCGTCGGCAAGGTCGTTGATGGTGAGCTGGGCCTCGTTGTAGCGGTACTTCTTGACAAGCTGCCCGTTGCTGCCGTAAAGTAAACCGGCCACTGAGGAATTGTCCGTCGAGGTGAACGAGGCGCGGATGCCGCCCAGCTTGACGATGGCAAACGTGGCTTCGGCGCGGTTGTCCTCACCTACTGTGGCAACGGCCTCCACCGGCACGAACGCCGACGTCTTGCTTGACGCCGTCAGACGCAGACGGTCGCCCACGGCCACGTCTTCAAGCAACACGATTTGCGGATACTGCACGTTGAACTGCGTCACGGCGCGGCCTTGCGTCTCGTTGTAGATGGCGTAGGCCACATTGGCGTAGTCCGGATACCAAGCGGTGGTGTCTGCTGTCTCTCCGTCGGCCACGCTTTCCGTGTAGGTGAGGTTTGTGGTGATGGTCACGCCTGTGACGGGTTTCAGCGCCAGTTGCCCGATGGAGCCGTCAGCGCCGAACGCCACGCTGTCCACGGTGAGCGATACATAATCGGAGGCCGACGCAGTGACTGATGTCGGGGCGTCGAACACCGTTTGGGTAAAGGCACCTCGGGCGTCGGTTTTCAGCGTGAAAGCTTTTGAATGCTTGCCGTTGAGCACTTGCGAGACAGATACGGTGGCTCCATTCAGGGGCTGTCCTGACGAGGCGTCTACCAGTGTCCCGGAGAGGGGACGTTGACCGATGGCCGAAAGCGTGCAAGCAACGTGGTTGTCCCCCTCGACAACGGCATAATCCGTCTGAGCGGGTTCTGTATATTGCATGGCGAGCGTCGGAGGCAGGGCGATGCGGTAGGCCAGTTGTGTTCCGCTCAATTGCCCGGCGAGCGTGGCGCCCTGTTTCAGGTAAGTGCCATCGGAGGCAAGCCACGTCACGGTGGCCTGTCCGGTCACGTCCGTCCCGTCAGGCTGCAAGATGCTCAGCGTCACGTCGTGCGGCTGCAAAAGGCTGGCGAAAGCCACTTTCACGTCCTCTTCGGCGAGGCCTACGTTCTCTATCTTGCCGAGTTCTGCCCCGTCGGCGTTACGCACGTAGACGTTGAACGTCGAGTTCTTCATCAGGCTGTTGAACGTGTAGACCACACGGTCGGAGATGACGTATCGCTGGCGCTGCCCGGTTTCGGCGTTCACGAGTTCGAGTGTCATGTCTTTGTAGCGTCCATCGGCGGCATCGGCTGGGAGCGACACCTCGATGCTGCGCACTTCGTCCTGCAACGGGAGGATAGTGAAGTCTTTCCAGCCCTCAGCCTCTGCATAGAGCGGAATGGCGGTCGCCGGCACGTGGAGCACAGCTCCTTCGGCAATCCCGTCGAGCGCGGAGTGTTCGAGTGTGGGCGGTACCATGGCATAGCAGGTCACGTCGGCCAGAGCCGGACAATCATAGAAAGCATAGCTCTCAATGACTTCTATGCCGGGAGGGAGCGTGACGGAAGCCAGATTGCTGCTGTATGAGAAACCGTAGCTGGGAATGGCCGTATAGCCGAAAGTGCGGCTGAGGTCGACCAACGTGCAGTTTTCATAATTGCTGAAACCGAAGTCGTTGGGCGACATTTCGCCCGACACGGTGATCTGCGTGATTTGCGACGCGTTGTCGCGGCCCAGCGCTTCGCTGATGGCCGAAGAGATGCGCTCCGGCGTGAAGTCGTCGATGATCAGTTCACCTGTTGTGGCGTTCCAGAAGTTGCGTCCCGGATTGGCCGGATTGGTAGGCGCGTATTCAAAGCGAGCCGTGATATGGACGTCCTCCGTGCCCATGCGGTAGGTGTAAGGCGACGTCGTGCTGAGCAGGGAGTCCCCCCACATCCATCCGCGGAACACGAAGCCGGCTTCCGGGTAGGCATAAAGGCGGATTTCCTCGCCCTCGCCCACTTTCTGGCCGTCCCTGATGTTGAACGTACCGCTACCGGCGGGCGTGGCCGTCAGTGTAATGTCGTGTTTGAGCACAGGCACTTGCGGGTCGCCGGGATTGGCGGGGTCAAAGTCCCCGCCCGTCCCGAGCGCCTGCCCGAGGAGGGCAAGCTGGCACGACCACAGCAAAGCGATGCATATGATGTGTTTAGCGTTCATGTTTGTGTGAAGTTTATTTGTTAACGTTTACTTTGTAGCTGTGGCCACTTACGGTCACAATGTAAAGGCCCGGAGCTACATCGAACGTGGCTGTCGAGGCATGTGCGGATGCCACTTTCTGGCCGCCGACGTTGAAGACAGCGATATCAGTTGCCCTGTCGGTTTCGACCTTGATGAGGCCATTGGCGGCGGTTACGGTCTTCCCCGTAGCGTCGGCCACGCCGCCGATGCCGGTGGCTGTCCGGCTGAGCCGGATTTCAAAGCGATTTTCGTCCGTACCAGCCTCGGCAGTGAAAGTGTATGCTCCTTTGCGGAGGTCTGTGGCTTTGCCTGTGAGGCGGTCAATGAGCAGCACGTTCATGGTTGAGCGCGTGTCGAGCGTCAGCGTGTAACTGCCCGCTTGGCCGAAGTATGCGCCCAAGGCCACCCGGCTGTTGCCCATCGGGCGCTCGTTGATGGCCATGCGCACGCCGTTTTCGAGGGTGTAGAGTTGGGCTACGTCCTTGTCCGAGCTCTCAAACTTCCCGGCGTCGGTGGCCATGTCATAGGCGGCCGAGGCGGCGTCGTTGATCACGAAACGCGTGCGGTCCGTGCGCTTGCCGTCGGTGAGGCTGAGGTTGAACACCTCGCGTGCGGTCGTGGCTTTCCCGCCGAGGCGCGGCGCGTAGCTCATGGTGCGGGCGGTCATGTCGGTTTGCCGGCCTTCGGTCGGGAAGCTGATGGCGTCCATGTCGACGGGACGCTGCACGAAGAACGCCTCGCCCGGGCGCAGAATGTAGCTGTCGTCCACAGGGGAGTAAGCCTCATAGGTCTGCTCGTTGGCGTTCCACACCGTGAAAGGCGCACCGAAATCCATGTAGCGCGTGTCGTAGAAGCAGGGAAAAGGATTGCCCACCAAGTTCCAGCTGCGGTTGTGGCTGAACTCGGCCGGATGTTCGGCGAGGGCTATGCTCCTTGTGTCGTTGGCAAAGACAAGGTTCTTGTTCACCCCGTTTTCCGCCGGCACGGTGAAAGCGCTGTAATTGCCCGACGGGCTGTATGTCTGCCAGATGTAGCCTACTCCGGCGTGCAGCACGCTGTCGACGGTCATGTCTTTCCACGTCGACCCGCTTTCTGCGGCAGCGCGGGCTGCGCCGTCGTAGCGGCGGATCACCCAGCTTGTTTGCGCATCAGACGGCAGGATGTCCGACACTTTCACGTCGTAGGGGAACGTGAGGAACTCCCATTGGTTGTTCTGCATGAAGAGCGTGGTCACTACGCTGTCGGCCCGCATGGGGGCGTTGCTCACAAGGCGGTTGTAATAACGGTAGGCGTCGGAGTTGAAGTTGTTGTTCTGGTAGCTCCGGGGGTCGAGCGTCATCTGGAACAGGCCCATCGAGAGCGTCGACGTGCCGTTCACCGTCAAGGAGGCGCGTTGCCCGTTCTGGTTGTTGCTGATGATGACGTTGGGCTTATAAGGGACGAGCTGGCTGTCTGCGTCGAAAGTCATCAACGTAGTATCGGGCAGGTTGAGCACGTAGTCCGAGTGTACGGTGATGTCTGCGGGGAGACTGTTGATGCCTTTGATGTCCAGCACGTCCCAGCCTTCGGTCAGCTTGTAGTCTACGAGCGAGAGGTTAGGCACGTAGAGCGTGTAGCCCTCGTAGCTGCCCGACGAGCTGATCGGGCAGCGGTTGCTCTGCAAGGCCGGCGGAATGACGGCGAGGCAAGTCATCGTCTTTACGGTCGGCGGGAAAGCGAAGTTGCCGCAATAGGTCACGTCGCCGGGCAGCGTCACCTCGGTCAGGGAGGTGCACCCGCTGAATGCGTAGTCCTCAATCGTTTGCAGCGTCGAGGGCAGTTTGACCTCTTTGAGGTTCTCCGCCGTCGAGAACGCGGTTGAACCGATCGACTGCAAACCCTCGGCAAGGTTGAGCGTCTGCAACGCGCGTGCTCCCGAGAAAGCGTTGCGGGGGATAGCCATGAGCGTAGAAGGCAGGGTGACGGCTTTCAAAGAGTCGCAACCGCTAAAAGCGCTCTCCCCAAGCGATGTGACGCCCTCGGGAATGGTGATGGATTCGAGGAGCGGGCAGTACGCAAAGGCGTTGCTGCCGATCGTGGTGAGCGACTCCGGCAGGTCAATCGCTCTCAGGCTGCGGCATTCAGTCATGGCGTCCCCGCCGATGGCTTGCAGTCCGGCTGGCAGGACGATTTTCTGCAAGGCGCGGCGCCCCTCGAACATCGAGGCGGGCATCTCGGTCATGTCCGTTCCGGCCATGTCAATTTCCAGCAAGCTCGTTAGGCGGTTCTGGATGTCATAGATGTCGTCGTCGTTGAGCGAGCCGGAAAGGGTGATGATGTTCACGTCCTCCAAGTTCTCCGCCTCGGCCAGCACCTTGCGGCCCAGCGTGCCCGGTACGTCGACGTGGATGTCCAAAGCCAGGAGCTCGCCCTCAACAATGATGTAATCTTCCCAGATGTCGGCCGCGCGGTAGCTGTCGCCTGCACCGTCGGGCACAAAGACGGTGTACAAGTCGTTGAACGACGAACTGAGCGTGGGCGGCACGGTGGCCAGCGACGTGAGCTTGTCCAGCGAGACACCACTGAACGCGGCGCTTCCCACCTCGGTGAGTCTTTCGGGCAGGGTCAGTTCTTTCAACGCGCTGCATCCTCGGAATGCATAGTTGCCGATAGAAGTCAGCGAGTCGGAGAGAACAACCTCGCGCAGGTTCGCACAGCCGTCGAATGCGTTGTTGCCGATCGTTCGCACGCTGTCGGGCAGGGCGATGCTCTCCATACCGCAGTCGCGGAAAGCGTTTTGGCCGATGGTCGTAAGGGCTGTGGGAAGCGTGATTTCGCGCAGCTGCGTGCATCCGTTAAATGTGTTTGTGCCCAAAGTCCTTACTTTGTCGGGAATGGCGATGCTGCGCAGCGCTGTGCAGCCAGAGAATGCGCCAACCCCGATGCTGTCCACGCTGGCGGGCAAATTGATGCTTTCAAGCAGGGTGCAACCGTTGAATGCATAGGCGTTGATGCGCTTCACCGTGGCGGGTAGGCTGACCGAACGGGGTGATGAGGAGAACACCTGGTAGGATGAGATGCCTATGCCTATGACAATGTAGTCTTCTCCCTCGTATTCAACGGCATCGGGGATGGTGAGGTCGGGCGTTTCGCTGTTGCCATCTTGCAGGATGGCCATCTTGTGCGTCTCGTCGAACTGGTATCTCATGCCGCCGATCGATGCCTGGCGGCTGAACGTGAAGTCCTCATACCGGAATGCGCTCGCGATGTAGACGTTCTTGGCCGTGCGCAGCGTGGCGTAGGCGGAGGCGATGGTCTCGATGGAGGCGGATGCCAGGTTGGCCTGGACGTCTTGGGCGGCGGCGATGGCAGCGCTCAGGTCGTCGGACGGCCGTTCGGCCATCAGCGCCTCACATTCGGCCACGAGGGCGCCGAGGTTGGCGTGTGTGTCGAGGGCATTGGCCGAGAGGGTGAGTCCCTCGTTCACGGCGTCGAGTGCCGTGCGCAGGGCGTCG
>ULXO01027590.1_pt1 | contig 11046 bp, 8 predicted proteins | sample 1961391 | NCBI WGS metagenome assembly ULXO01 (sample SAMEA4835841, study PRJEB28245) | human gut metagenome | biome: gut microbiome; material: fecal sample | place: Denmark | collected 2008 | reverse complement strand
GGGATTTATAAAAACGTCTGCTATTGAATAATAACCCGCCAACTCTGTTTGGCTTTCTGTGCGCATTATCCCGATTATACCAGCTTTCTCTGCCTGTACCTTTTGTTTTGGATTCAGACCTACCATAATAAGGGCCACATTCATTGGCAGAGATTCACGCAATTTATAGAAATCACTATATCCTTTTCTTTCATGCCAAGGGGCAGCACATCCCAATACTACAAATTTTCCTTCCAACTGATGTTTTTCTAATAACCTCGTTTTCTCTTCTTCTGAACATGGTCTAAACAAAGTTATATCTACACCATTATGAATGGTATGAACTTTACAATTCTTCAAAAAAGAATCCTGAAGAAAACTTTCTATCCAATTACTTACAGGTACTAATGTTATATGATGCTCAAACCCTGTAAAGCACTCTTTTTTAACTTGATAGTTTCTTGATGATTGGCTTAGGAAGAAAGACCTTGGATATGTTTTTTTAGCAGTGCAGTTCTCACAACCATATTTCCATTTATCACAACCAATAAAGTCAAAATGAGCACAATGCCCCGTAAACGCCCAGCAATCGTGTAGCGTCCAAACAATTGGGACATTTATTTCCTTTAGATAATCAAACAATACCATGTAGTTCAAAAAATAGCCATGTAGGTTATGAATATGAACTATGTTAGGTTTTATCAAGCGAAGCTTTTCTATTAATTTTTTTGTAGCAGAGATTGAATTTAACCCATGATTATCTAACAACAATGATCGAACCGTATGTACCTTTTCCCCCCAAGATGATTCAACAGGTATTGTTTTCAATTTACTCGGATTCGAATATTTTAGTCCATGAACGACATAACAATCCCATCCACTCTTTTGCGCAAGAAGACCTATTTGTTCTACTATTCTTCCTGGAGCACCACAATTTAAAGAGGAACTAACTTGAACAAGAACCTTTTTCATACCATAATCTTTATAATATATCGGCCTTTGACATAGGTCCTATAGCATATTGACATAAATCACCTTCATAGAAAGACTTACAAAAATCAACCAATCGCTCGGCTGCTACTTTAGGATTCCATTCATTTCTCATCGTTTCATAGGCACGAACTCCCATACTTTCGCACTCCGTTCTATGCGTTGCCAGCCATTCTATTTTACTTGATAAATCATCAGCAAGCGTATCATCATACAACAATCCATTTTCCCCATGTTTAATTAAAAAAGGAGCACTTCCAATTGCCTTACAAGCAACCGGACAACATCCAGCTGACATAGCCTCGTTTAGAACAGCTCCCCACCCCTCATGTCTGTCACTTGTAAAACAAAAGATATGATATTCACACATTTTTTGTATAACCTCTTTATTCGGCATAACACCCAACAAATGAACACTACGCTGCAATTTTAGTTTTGTAATGTCATTATTAATCGATTTCCAAAGAGGTCCTTCCCCAATCATATCAATTTTAAAATCGATATGAGCACTTTGCAATCGCAAAGCAAGTTGAAGCATCTGCTCCGGATGCTTCAACTTTAAAAATCTTGCTACCCACAAGATCTTTAAAGTGGAAGTCGTTTGTTTTAAAGATGTAATATTCTCCATATTTACATCCGGAACAGATGTAAAATACCCCCATTTGAAACACTTGTCTTTATAGGATAACATCAAATGCTCATCATGAGAAGCATAAGCACTTGCACAAAGGCGAAACGTACGTTCTTTGGGACAAATAGTATGATACAACCATTTATAGCGTAATAATTTGGGGGAAAGAAAATTTAAAAATCCCTTTTTTAGCCATCTTTCTCCCACTTCAAAAGTTAACTTATCACGTGCACTTTTGTATCTTGCTTTCACATAAGGCAAACACTCTGGAGTGCCATAAATCATTACATCCGATTGCTTTGCAAGATCAAATGCTTTTTTCTTTGCAATCTCATTTGCATAGGAACGAATAATATAAGGTCTTTCAATCTCTGAATATCCACTCATAGCCTTCACCAACTCTTGAGTATCACAAGTGGCTATATAATAATAATCATCCCCTAATATACGATACAATTCATCCGCCAAAGGAATTTGATGATGATTGACATAATTTGTAAAAAAAGAAACAATCATATACTATTTATTTAATAGATTCTTATATGGAACACACCCTAATGCTAACATAAACATCAATTTATTATCCTCAATCGTTTGTACATACCATCCCGCAAGTAGAAATACAATGATACATGTTGCAAATGTAAATTCAGCCACAATATTATAGTTAACCACTGATTTTTTAAGGCGTATCTGATATTGCCTTATCAATAGAAATAACACAATAATACCTATTAAACCATAACCTGAAATATAACTTGCAAAAAAATTACCTCCACCATTGGAAATACTTCCCGACTCATAATTTAATGAACGTTGTACCTCTTCTGCGAATCTTGTCCATAATGGTATATTATTATTATAAAAATAACCCTGGCACCCATTTCCAATTCCTGTTAATGGATACGATAAAAAGATTTTCATATCATTACAAACGGTAGAAACACGCATAGCCGTACTTCCGTTCTCTTTATCAACCAATTTCCCTAACAAAATATACTCTATAGAGTCTTTATCAGAAGAGGCACTTTGTGTATCAACATTTAGGTCAAGAGTATATAATACTACAATAAAGAAACCCACGAAAAATGAAGAATAATACACCCACTTTTTAATAGTTTTGTTTAATAGATAGACAATAGTACAACCTATAACAACCAAAGTTGTTATTAGAGTTGATGAACTTCCAGAAGTTAACAACAAATACAAAAATAAGATTGTATATAATCCAAAACGAATTTTCTTTCCATTTTTTGAATTAAAGAACACTACAATAGAAAAAGGCAGGATAAACATACAATAACCAGATGCGCTGGAAACTTCAGACCCCCAAAAACAAATACCTCTATCCAATATGGCCATGTTTGACAAATCCACCAGTTTAAATACAGAACCCAAGCCACTATGAAGTAACATACAAAATCCATTACCATTCAAAGCCCCATACTGTAAAAGCCCTACAAATAGAATTGCGAGTATACTCCATTCAAAAACACGATACAGTTGTTCAAATCGGACAACATAAGACAAATTATAATAACTATATAATAGAGCCATCATACTACAAGCCCAAAAGATAATATCCCTCATTATTGCTCTATAAGGCATCTCTAAATTCCAGGCAACAAAATCAATATCATCAGCCCACCCTGCACAATACATAATAATCAATAATGTACTGGCTAAAAGCGTGTAAATAACAGAAAAATACCAAAACTTTACAAAAGGACGGACATTGAAATCAACTAATTTAACTTGCTTCAACAACAACAAAACAATACCTACAAACGTCACTGAGGTACTAAACTGAGGTACAACTTTCGCATAAAAATCACCAAATGGTAATTCAATAAAACGTCCTAACGGTAACGTAAAAACAAATAATTTAAATAATAATCGATCTAAAGAACTACTTTGTATCATTTTGGTATTCTAAATAAAACATATCTTTCTCCTATGATTCTACTTCTTAACAATATGTATGAGATGAATCAACCCATCAAGAATCATCTTATATATTTTTGATTTCAAAATCTGTTTCCACTCTAATTGATAATACTTTTTCTTTAATCCGCTATATTTCCCCTGAAGAAAAGCTTGATAGTATTCCTTTCTATAAGGAGAATCATAAGACGGTCTGCTCAATTGATGATTATACCTTACCACACTGTCAAGTGATATTCGGGATAATACCAATCCACTGTCATTAGTTTCTATAAAATTTGAACCCTGTTCTGTATTAACTAATACACAAGAGATTCCTTTCTTAAAATCAAACACACCACCCTGTTTTGTATCATATTCAGGATGTTCTACATCAATCCCCCAACAATCTCCTATAGTAATATCAGAAGAACGATGTATGGAGGCAAAAGGACAATGATAACAAGACTCACGATAGATAGACGAAGCTAAAAACATCTTATAATAAACCGAATCTTCTAAACATCCCCATGCGTTATATTCATTACCCTTTATGTCTGTATATGTATATGTATATGTATATGCAAAGTCACCCCAACCTTTGATCTTTCCTCGGAAATTAAATTTTGTAATAGTACCACGAATTTTACTTTCTAAATCAGAAATATACGATTGAAAAAAACGTTCATTAGGAGTCCCATGACATATTATATCCAATGTCAACAGATTATCATAATCCTTACGAAGAAACCCCTTCAAGCCAGCCACTTGGCAAGGTACCCCCGAATACAAAACCATTTGACCCTTCTTCAGACGGTTCTTCACCTTTTTATAACTATCATATGTATCACTTTGAACATACTTTGAACCCAACATAGGCTCAACATCAGCTATTGTTGTTGCTTCGGCTATAATAGGACGCAAAACACCATTCTGACGTACAAAAATACAGCCATAAACAACTCCGCCTTGTTCAATAACCTTTGTTGCCAATTCAGCAAAAACACCTCCTGAAGCAGATTTAAAAATCTCTTTAGATTTACGCTGAGCAACAAACGTTACTATTGGACTTTTTTTATCCACAGGTTGATAATTACATACTTTCTGACAAAGTTCGCAATCAACACACAAAGATTGTTCTATTACTGGATAACGAAATCCATACTCGTCATCCATCATCGTAATTGCTTTATGAGCACAAATCTGAGCGCATGCACCACAACCACAACACTTATCTATTGAATCATAAACTGAGATCATAATAAGGCCTTATCTAAATATTTTTTAGACAGTAAAGAATAAGATTCAATATTAGTATCAGATACAGAAAAATCGATATCTGCATCCACATCCACCCGATTCACAGTCTCATTAGTGAGTATCCTTTCTTGACAATCCGCAATTTTAAGAATATTATAAATTCTACTGTTGGGTTTAGACATAGAATTTGATTCTACAAATACCCAAAATTTGGTATGGAACAACAATGAAAAACAAGTAGCGTGAAAAGAATCCGTTATAACATAAGAAGCATGCTCTATCAAATTAAGAAATTCAATAGGACCTGTATCAAATTTTGTAGTGTACCTCGATTTGATATCACGCAAGTTCTTAACAATTACAATAATCTTGGTTATACCTGTTTCTTGTTTTACTCTTTTTACATATTGACGCATCCCCTTTATATCACCAATAAAATAGCATAATATGTATGGTTCTTTAATAGGACTAACACCTGAAGTCAATTGTCTCCATTGAGAAGCCGAAAAAAGTAAAACAGGATCACATACCACCTCTACATTTTTATTCACCAAGCGAGATATAATTTGTGCCCCCATAGATTCTCGTGTAGATAAATAATCAAATGATGATAATCTTGTCTTAAGCAGCTCTTCTTCATTCCTATTAAAATTAGACAAACCTAAAGAGGGAGCATATGCTATTTTTTTAGTTTTCTCTGTAGCAAAAGACAAAAAGTAAAATTCATTAGAATCCGCACAACGTATATTCCAAATTTGGTCACTACCACAAATTAAAAAATCATATTTTGTTGCATAATATCTTAGCTCCTTCTCTGTAATATTACCATGAATATCGCTCAGCGGAATATATTTATCTACAAAATCAGCAAATTTTTTCTTCTTACATGCAAGAGCCCTATAGTTACACAAAGTATGCACAAATCTAGCAAAACCTAAAATAGATTTCGGCATGGTAAAGATACGATAAAGTTTATGTTGAGCTTCGCTTTCATAATCCACCTCTTCGACTTCTGCATCTGGAATAATCATTCTAATATAAAGATTAAGTGCATAAGCCTGTAAAACAGAGCCATAATTTTCTGCTCTGTGAAAAGTAATAATTCCTATCTTCATACTAATCATTCATAAACAGTTCATAATGGAAAATACCTTTCCTTATATCATCTCGGTACTTAAACAAAAAATGGAGAGCATCCAATATATCTTTTACTGGCTCATGATGAACAATACGAGCAAGAACATCCCCCATACTACTCCATAAAGAAGAATAAAAATATTTAGACCCTCCAAAATGCTTATAACGGATATATTCTCTATGTACCACAGACATAAAGCAGAGTGCTCGTTTAGGTGTTCGATATTCTTTGGACACGTTATGCATAACAGCACATTTAAGGCTATACAAACACTTAAGTCCTTCACGTTTGGCATGTTCAAAATACAGATGGGAAAAATCTAAATCTTCTGCGTAAGCATAATATTGTAACTTTTCATCAAACTGAAGATTCCACTTTTGAACAAGGTCCTTTCTTACAACAAAGAAATACCCCATGGCCCATTCAGTAGATACATTAACAGGAAAATCGTTATGCCCATCTGTAATAGGGAACCTTCCATAAATACCAGAAGTAACATGTCCTATATGCCTTTTCCTATAATTCGATTTATTAAAAAGATAACTAAGATAGGCATTTTTAGCAGGAGGTAACCCATCGTAACCAGCAACCATAGCTATAGTATGGTCTGAAAACAAGGACTTGACATTGGTAAATGTATCATTTTTAACATCCACATCATCATCCATGAATACAAGAATGTCGTTATTCGCATAGGCTATCCCTACATTTCTTGCCTTGGTTAAAGATGGCTCAGAACGCCATATGTAATTTACAGGAAATATTTGAATATCACACAATCGTTTGATACTATCTGCTAAATCAGGATTTTGAGTTTGGTCAACAACTATTACTTCATCAGGAAAAGTATCTGATTTAACAATATACTCAAAAGTCCTTTGTATAGAGCTAATACGATTATATGTTGGAATAATAACGCTTATTTTCATAAATTCAATAATTCAATTATAAGATCCACATATTGTTTAGGTGAATTATGAGGGAATAATTCTCTGACTTTATCATAATTCATCCTAACGCCCTTGTTATTATTAATAAATTGTTTCAACTCCTCTACTGGCTGAGGGTGATTCTGATTAAACAAGAAACATAAAGGATACCGTTGAAGATAATTAATCGTACAGTCATCTTCTGTAAGATATGTTGAAATGATAGGTTTTCCGTACGACATATATTCAAATATCTTACTAGGTAACATATTTGAATATGAATCACCCAAATTGATAAAAAAATCAGCACTTTCATAAACTGATAATAATTTATCTCTTTCGATATAATTATAATATGTAACCTCTATATTCTTATATTTTTTTCTTTTGTTAAATTTATCAACATCGCGTGCCGTAAAAATTGACACATTAATATCCTTATCACCTAACTCATCCAAAGATTCCAATAATTGGTATGGATCCCGATCTGGTAATGATATAATTCCCGCATATACAAAATTAAGACTATTCGATTTTGTATAAACACGATCTTTGGTTCGTAAAACCGGTCTACTCAATTTGGGTAAATCCAAGAATCTGAATTTCGAGAATAAAAAATTATCATCAAAATATTTTTTTAGGATTTGTTGATGAGAAGTCATTGATACAACAAAATCAGCCACATAAAGTATTGAACTCTCAAAATCCTTTAGTTTTCTATGTGCATACTTTAGAGGAAGATAACGTGCATATTTTTTCCCTAATATAGGATCCCATAATATCGGTAAATATTTAACATTAGGATAGTTTTTCTTCAAATAATATCCGGCAAGAAGTGTCTCAACACCACTATGCTCTGAAACCACCATATCAAAACCTATTTTTTCATGTAGTTTAATTGCTTTATTTGCAAAAAGATGAACAAATGATAATTCATCTATTGGATAGATTGGAATATACACAAACTGACGAATACGTAAAACAATTCGTTGCAGTTTTAAAATCCATGAACTAATCATGTTGTTTGAATTCATTTTTGCCCATGTCACCAATGTCCAAAATTTATTTCGCTTAAACCGATGGATATATACCCCATCAATGACCTCAAAGCTTTTTTGACTATATGCTTGTGGAACTAATAAATGTATCTCATAATTATCATTCTTTTTCAATTCATTTATCACCTCTTCATCACACAACACATTCGCAGATTTCAATGACGGATACCATTGTATCGTAAACAAGATCTTTTTTTTATCCATAAATTACATATTATCTATCTGTAATTATACACATTAAATTTAATAAAGATAAATTTTATTAAGCCACAATAATATATAAGAAATGTATTTACTCTTCATTATTTTTTAAAACTCTGCCCATCACATATTTCAATTCACTACTCTTTAGCAGGAATAAAATAAATAAATATACTACCATTGAGCCTGAACCTACCATTAACATTTCCATATATGGATTTGAAGGTAAAAAACTTTTTACACATAGATAGGAAAATAAGACAACTATAGTAGCTATAATATTTTTTATCACATCAGAACTTTGCTCATAGAAAGTATATCTAAAGAGTTTTAAATTGTACCACATATGAATAAAAACAGCAATAACACCAACTAAAAACGCAGCAATAACAATTGCGAAAACACTTTCAAAAAGCACTGTAAAAGTAACTAATAAGATTAGCCCTATCGTACGTTTAAACGACATTATTTTCAAATAAATGCCTGATAGACATGATGCATTTATAGCCTGCGCTGAAGATGTCTGCAAAGGGGCCATCATACCAATCAAACAATACCATTGTAAAAATGGGACAGCTTCAGACCAGTTTTCACCGAGAAGAATATTTATCAAGGCATCAGCGCATAAAGCAAGCGTAGTCAATCCCCCAAAGAGAACCATAGTACTCGTAGCAATTGATTTACGAAGCATAGCTTTTAATTCTGATTTAGAATCTTGTTTTGATGAAAGCACTGGCAACATAACCGACTGCAAAGCTCCATCCACATTATTTGTTATGATTAAAGGAAACATTTTCCCTTTAGTAAAAAAAGCCAATACTTCTGAAGGATACTTTTTACCTATAATTAGGTTCTCTAAATTGTGATAGATAGTATCTACTATATTAGCAACAAGTAAATTAAATCCATACTTAAAAAGGGGTAATGTTTGTCTAACAGATAGCAGGAAAGAGGGTCTCCACCGAATAACAAATGCCAATGTAATACAGATTAATATTTGATAAGACAATTGTTGGAGAATTATCGCCCAAGCCCCTGTTCCCTTGTACGCCATCAAAATACCTAAACACCCAGACAAAGATATACTAATTATATTACATACACATTGAGCCTTCCAAAGCATTCTTCTGGCAAGTAAGGCATTTTGAATCGTATTGTAGCTACCAGGAAATAAAACCAAAGCCAAAACACGTAAATAGAGAGTTATTCCTTCTGCCTCATAGAAATTTTCTACATAAGGAGCCAAGAAAAAAAGGACTACATATAAAAAGGATGCTATAGAAAATGTATAATAAAAAACAGAAGATAACTCAATTTGTGTTATCTCTTTTCGTTGAACCAAGGCTGTCCCTAAACCTGACTGAACAAAAACAGTAGCAATGGATGTAAAAACAAGCAACAATGCGACAATTCCAAAATCTTCAGGCATCAACAATCGTGCAACGATTATTGAAACCACTAACTGGATTACTTGCGCTGTCCCTCCATTAAGGAACTTCCATATTAAAGAAGAAAAAACTCCATTTGCCATTCGATTTTTTAATATATTAAATTATTCCTATCTCATCATTTGACAAACAATATGTTTCCTCATTTTCGTGTAAATCGAAATAGTTCTGTATTGCTTGTTCAAGCTTCAAATCATATAGACGCCTTACGTCAGTCTGTTTCATTTTTGCAGGACTGCCAACTAATAAACAATACTCGCCACATTCTCTATAATCCTTCGCCACAAAACTTCTAGCAGCAACGATTGTATTACTTGGCAAAACACATCCTTTACTAATGTGGCTATTATTACCAATCCAACAACGATTTCCAATAATAATAGAACCTTCCTTACGGTGAACACAACCATCATGTACTATGTAATGATGATTCGTATCCATTAACACATTACCAAAAGCTACTCTAACAAATTCACCAAGAAATATTTTATGACTACAAGCAACTACAGTTCTCGAACCTATAAATGAGTTATTTAAAAGTGTTAAATCCCCCAAGATTCTAAATACAACTCCACAACCAACATCAACTCTCCCATTAATCTCTAAACGTGCTTTTCTTCCAAGTGAAAAATGTGAAGATACTTTGCTCGATGTAAAACCATCAATCATTACTCCCCATCTAAACATTCCTGTTTTAATAGAAGAAGATATGACAATAGAGCCTGTTAATGTTCCAAATTCAACCTTTCCAAAAAATAAAAAAGGGAATTTACAAGCATCCTTTAAAGGAAGCATTTTGAAATTAAAATACAAGGTCTTTAGATAGTTAAGACGAACTAGTAATTTAAAATAACCTTTTAATTCTTTCATTCTCTCAATCATTTTATCCGTTGATAAATCACAATCTAATTATATGTTGAAAAATTAACGCTAAATACAGAATAATAAAATACTATTTTTTCTCCTATTAATATACTATCCAAAAATATATTTGGAATAACAAAAACGATTAATCAATACCGAAATCATCCATGATAATAGAGATATAAATATGAAACATATTATAGGTGATCTATACCAATACTCAATCATTAAATTTGCAATTATACTATTTGTTATTAAATAGATAATCAAAATATGATGAATGATATAAATTCCCATACTATTAGCATCTAAACGAACTCTCAGCAAAATCCGAATATCTGGTTTTCCAACCTAAATCCAAATCAAATCTGTTTCCAATGATAAAGACTTTCTCTTTTTTCATTTCAGATGTTTAAATTTTTATCACATCGTCCCTTTCCAAACCACCATATTATGGTCGCTATAAGATGTTTCCGGAGAATAGCATTCATAACCTTTCAACGATTCCGAATAGAAAACGTAATCAATCCGCCAAAGTTTGCATAACTGACGGAAGGTATATTGGTAGCCACTTCCGCAATCACGGAAACCATCTGTCAGGCCTTTCCGTAACTGATGGTACGTA
>ULXO01064088.1_pt1 | contig 11066 bp, 10 predicted proteins | sample 1961391 | NCBI WGS metagenome assembly ULXO01 (sample SAMEA4835841, study PRJEB28245) | human gut metagenome | biome: gut microbiome; material: fecal sample | place: Denmark | collected 2008 | reverse complement strand
CGCTGATATTCGCGAGGCCAAGGAAAACGGCGTCACCAAGGCTGGTGAGTCCTACTCCGAAGAGGATCACAAGAAAGATCTCGCCATCGCCTATGTTCAGACTGGCGTGAAGTTCGCAAAGCTGTATGCCCCTGCGGTCATGCTCGGTACAGCTTCTATCGCCAGCATTCTCGCAAGCCACAACATCATGAAGAAGCGCAATGTCGCTCTGGCGGCTGCTTACGCTGCTGTTGATAAGTCCTTCAAGGATTATCGTGACCGCGTAATCGAGCGTTTTGGCGAGCAGGTTGAAAAGGAGCTGCGCTACAACATCAAGGCGCAGGAGATCGAAGAGACCGTCACGGACGACAAGGGCAAGGAAAAGAAGGTCAAGCAGAATGTGAATGTCGCAGACGAGAACGGGAATGGCTCTGACTACGGCCCTTACGCAAAGGTGTTTGATGATACTCACTCCGATTGGAAGCAGGACCCTGAAATGAACCTCTTCTATCTGCGTGCTCGTCAGGCTCAGGCGAATGATATGCTCAAGTCCCAGGGTCACCTCTTCCTGAACGAAGTTTACGATATGCTCGGTTTCAAGCGCACCAAAGCCGGCGCTGTTGTCGGTTGGATCTATGACGACAAGAAGCCTTACGGCGACAACTTTGTTGATTTCGGTATGACCGAGATTCGTCGTCACGATGCTGATTCGGACGAGTACAAGCGCGCGTTCATTCTGGACTTCAATGTTGTCGGCGACATCACTTCCAAGATCGTCGACCACCAGAATGACTATCTCGCATGAGGACAAGCCGATGAAAAAATTGCTTATCTGCCTTCTTATCTTCGTCGTGGCGATTTTCATATCCTGTAACTTTGTGATAAATGCAACGACGACCAAAACGGTTCTGGAACAGCCTATGATTCAGACGGAACCTCTCTCTCTGATCGTCGAGACACCTGCTCCATCCACTGATATTTTACCAGAGGAAGAGCCTGCACCCACTCCCGAACAAGAGCCTTTGGCTACGAGGGAGGAGATCGAGCTTCTTGCTCTCTGCACTATGGCAGAAGCTGAGGGCGAATGCGAGCAAGGCCAGCGACTTGTCATTGACAGCGTTCTTAATCGTGTGGACAATCCGCATTTCCCGGACACGATCTCTGAGGTCATCTGGCAGAAAAACCAGTATGCGGGTATGTACGGCGACCGTATTACCCGCTGCTATGTTATGGACGAGCTGGTAAAGCTCGTTGAAGAAGAACTGGAAAATCGTACTGACTACGATGTCGTGTTCTTCAATGCGGGCCATTATAGCGACTATGGAGTTCCTATGTTCCAGGTCGGAAACCATTACTTCTCAAGCTATGATTAAAAGGAGGAACAATTATGAAGAAGATCATGCTTTCCCTGCTCTCTTATACCCTGGCGACTATGTCCGGCCTCTGCCTGGTGGGCGGAGCAGCAGTCCTCAGCTACAAGGAGTGACTGACATGGAGGGAATTGCTAATTTCATTTCCATGCTCGACTATGTTCTTGACACAAAGCGTAAGCGTCACATCACCGGCGGATTGCTGTTGAGTGGCGCTTTACTCTTTGGCGGTCTGGCTATGACCGTCATGAGCATCCGAGATGACGAGGAGGACGAAGATGAGTAAAGCATCTACCGGCTTTGCCTTTGTGGCAGGTCTTACTATCGGCGCAGCAGGCGCCTGGTACTATCTGAAGGATAAGTACGCAAAACTCGCCGAGGAAGAGATTGCCTCGGTCAAAGCAGCATATGCCAAGCGCGAGAAACCGACAACGGAAGAAAAAACTGTCTCGGTTGTAAATGCTGCCAAGCACGTGGATAAAGGTAGCATCACCGAGTACACTCAGCGTTTGCAGGAGGCCGGTTATAAGGACTACTCCAGAACAATCGACGAGAAGCCATCGGGAACACCCGGTGAAGTTCCGTATGTCATCTCTCCTGATGAATTCGGAGAACTTGAAGACTATACGAAAGTTAGCCTGACCTACTTCGCTGATGGCGTCTTGGCTGATGAGTGCGGTGAAATCGTTGATGATGTGGAGGAAATCATCGGCGATGGGCTGGACCACTTCGGCGAATACGAAGACGATTCGGTGTTCGTAAGGAATGATGCAAAGCGCTGTGACTATCAGATTCTCAAGGATCTGCGTGATTTCAGCGACTTCAAGAAGAAAAACTTTCCTCCGAATAATGACGAGGAGGTCTGACCTTGACCAAAAGCGAGCTTAATGATCCATATTTCGAGTGGATGTACCGGCTCGTGGTCGACGACCGATATTCTAATAAGTCCTATCGGCGACTGTTCTACAAGCTCCACGACACGGAGTTTGCATACACGATCCCGATGGACGGCAACCGGGCCGAGGATGGCATCGAGCTTAGGTATCGGTTCGGTCGCGAGCAAGGCTATCGTGATGCTGTAATTGCCAACTGCCTTGATATTCGGCCTTGCAGCATCCTTGAAATGATGATCGCCCTTGCCATTCGATGTGAAGAACACATCATGGAAGACCCTGATATTGGCAACCGCACCGGACAGTGGTTCTGGAGTATGCTTGTCAGTTTGGGCCTTGGTTCCATGAGCGATGTTCGGTTTGATCCTGTTCGGGTCGACGAGATTCTCGACCGTTTTATGGATCATGACTACGCACCGGATGGTAAGGGCGGTCTGTTCACAATCCGTAACCCTCGGTTTGATATGCGGTCTATGGAAATCTGGTATCAGATGAATTGCTATCTTAACGAGATCATCAGAGAAGGGAGTTTAACATGAATACGATCACGCATGATATTTTCGTGACGGTCATGCCGTCTAAGAATTTCTGCAAGCAGATGCAGCGGCATGCTCGCAGCACGAAGATGTTCAAGTTGCTTGCGGTAGGGGCGATGGTCTTTGCCGCAGCAACCGAGGTTAAGCGCAGGAAGCTGGAGGAGCAGGTCTATCAGCTCTCTGTTCGAGTAAAGAAGTTGGAGCGCGGCGAAGGAGAGTAATCAATGTTAGACTTCTTGGTGATTGCAACGCGCAGTGGCAAGCGTGGTATCATCGAGATCTATCCCAAGTTTATCATCAAGAAAAGCAGCGACCTCATGATTAGAGGCGGCGATTTCTACGCTATCTGGATTGAGGAACGGGGATTGTGGTCGACTGATGAACAGGATGCGGTTGACCTGATCGACCGCGAACTGGACCGATACGCCGAGGAAAACTGTAAGCGTTTTGATGACAATTATCGAGTCATGCATATGTGGGACGCGGAAACCGGAATGATTGATACATGGCACAAATATTGCCAGAAGCAGATGAAGGACCAGTTCCATATGCTCGACGAGAAACTGATATTTTCAAACAGCAAAACGGGGAAAAAAGACTATGCCAGCAAGATGCTGAATTATCCGCTTGAGCAGGGTGAGGCGAACTCTTATGACAAGCTCATGAGTGTTCTGTACTCTCCTGCCGAGCGGCACAAAATCGAATGGGCCATTGGTTCGGTCGTGTCCGGTGACTCCAAGAGGCTGCAAAAGTTCATGGTGCTTTACGGCGCCGCTGGTACTGGTAAGTCCACGGTGCTCAACATCATTCAGCAGCTCTTTGATGGTTATTACTCTGTATTCGATGCTAAGGCTCTCGGTTCTTCAAGCAATGCATTTGCGCTGGAGGCGTTCAAGACGAACCCATTGGTTGCCATTCAACATGATGGTGACCTATCCCGTATTGAGGATAACACGAGACTTAACAGCCTTGTTTCGCATGAGCTGATGACGGTCAACGAGAAGTTCAAATCAACTTACGCCAACCGTTTTAAGGCTTTCCTCTTTATGGGCACAAACAAACCGGTTCGTATTACGGACGCTAAATCCGGTCTGATTCGACGTTTGATTGATGTTTCCCCAACAGGAGATAAGGTCGAGCCGAACGAGTACAAGACCATCATGAAGCACATCCCGTTTGAACTTGGCCCGATTGCTTACCACTGTCAAGAGGTCTATCTGGAAGATCCCGCTTACTACGACGGTTATATTCCGATTGCTATGTTGGGGGCCTCCAATGACTTCTACAACTACATCGTTGATTCCTACCCTGTCTTCAAGCGTGAAGACGGAACGTCCCTCAAGGCTGCTTGGGAGATGTATAAGACCTATAATGAGGAAGCAAAGGTCTCGTACCCCCTCAGCCAGCGAGCGTTTAAGGAAGAGTTGAAGAACTATTTCCATGACTACACAGAGCGCTTCAGTATGGAAGATGGCACTCGTGTTCGTAGCTATTACAGTGGCTTCAGAACTGAAAAATTTGAAGAGCAGACCATCACTGATAAGCCGGAGCCAACAACTCGGCTGATTCAGTTTGATGGAACAGTATCCGCATTCGACAAAGATTGTGCGGACTGTCCTGCTCAATATGCAACATCTAAAGAAACGCCATCGCAGAAATGGGAAAAAATCACGAAGACTCTTTCGCAGTTGGATACCTCTAAACTCCACTATGTCAAGGTGCCTGAGAACCATATCGTCATCGACTTTGATATTCCTGACGAGAATGGCAACAAGTGCTTTGACCTGAACCTGACGGAGGCGAGCAAGTGGCCTCCGACCTATGCCGAGGTCAGCAAGGGTGGTCAGGGTATCCATCTACATTATATTTACACCGGCGACCCGACAAGGCTGAGCCGTATCTATGATGACCATATTGAGGTGAAGGTCTTCACTGGAAAAAGCTCGCTACGCCGGAAACTAACTAAGTTCAACAACCTACCTATTGCAACCATAAGCTCTGGGTTACCATTGAAAGGAGAAAGCAGCATGGTAAACAACAAGGTGGTTCAGAGCGAGAAAGGGCTTAGGGTTCAAATCAAGAGAAATCTCAACAAGGAGATCCACCCTGCAACTAAGCCCAGTATCGACTTTATCCACAAGATTCTGACGGATGCGTATGAAAGCGGCATTGTTTACGATGTTACCGATATGCGCAATGCCGTCCTGGCCTTTGCCGCCAACAGCACCAATCAGGCAGAGTATTGCATCAAGCTCGTCAATAAGATGCCGTTCAAATCTGCCGATGCCGCCCCTGCGGCCAAGAACGAAACCGCTGACCTCGTCTTTTATGATGTTGAGGTGTTTCCGAACCTTTTCCTCGTGAACTGGAAGTTTGCAGGAAGCACACAACCTGTGGTTCGGATGATCAACCCGACCTCTGAAGACATCGAGGGCCTGATGAAGTTCCGACTCATCGGCTTCAACTGCCGGCGGTATGATAACCACATTCTCTATGCTCGCTTGATGGGCTATACCAATGAGCAGCTTTACAACCTGTCTCAGCGGATCATCGGCAGCGAAAAGAAATCCAAGAGCAACAACTGCTTCTTTGGCGAAGCCTATAATGTCTCTTACACTGATGTTTACGACTTCTGCTCGAAAAAACAGAGTTTGAAGAAGTGGGAGATTGAACTCGGCATCCACCATCAGGAACTTGGCCTTCCGTGGGACCAGCCTGTTCCGGAGAGCATGTGGCAGAAGGTTGCCGAGTATTGTGACAATGATGTCATTGCTACGGAGGCAGTATTCAATGCCCGTAAGGCTGACTTCATAGCTCGTGAGATCCTGGCCGATGTGGCTGGAATGACCGTCAACGATACCACGAACACTTTGACCGCCAAGATTATCTTCGGTGGAAACAAGAAGCCGCAGGATCAGTTTAATTACCGCGACATGGGTGATGCCAGCCAGATTTGCAGCATGGACGATCTGCCGTTCAAGTTTGGGCCGGAAGAATACGACAACTATACGGCGTTCGACAAGAAGGATCGTCCGATCTTCCCTGGTTACAAGTTCGACAAAGGCAAGTCCACTTATCGAGGCGAAGAAGTTGGCGAGGGTGGCTATGTCTATGCCGAGCCTGGTATGTACGGAAATATCGCTCTGCTGGATATTGCTTCTATGCATCCCTCAAGCATCATCGCAGAAGATCTCTTCGGGCCTGTCTATACGAAGCGGTTTCGTGAGATCCGTGATGCTCGTGTCGCCATCAAGCATAAGGAGTTCGACAAGGCTCGCAAGATGCTGAACGGCGCTCTGGCAAAGTATCTGACGGACGAGAGTGCCGCCGATGCTCTGGCACAGGCGCTAAAAATCGCCATCAACTCCGTTTACGGTCTGACTTCGGCCAGCTTCGAGAATCCGTTCCATGACAATCGTAACAAAGATAATATCGTCGCCAAGCGCGGAGCCCTGTTTATGATCAACCTCAAGCACGAGGTTCAGAAACGGGGCTTTGTTGTTGCTCACATCAAGACGGATTCTATCAAGATTCCAGACGCTACGCCTGAGATCATTCAGTTCGTCATGGACTACGGCAAGATGTACGGTTATATTTTCGAGCACGAAGCGACTTATGATCGCATGTGCCTCGTCAACAATGCCGTTTATATTGCCAAGTACAAGGATGGTAAACACGCCGGTGAGTGGACAGCCACGGGCACTCAGTTCCAGATCCCGTATGTCTTCAAGAAGCTCTTCTCGCATGAGGAGATCACCTTCGAGGATATGTGCGAGACAAAGTCTGTTACAGGGGCGCTCTATCTGGATATGAATGAGAGCCTGCCTGATGTGAGTGCTTTGGAGGATGAGTATGCTAAGTTGTGGAAAAAGATTTCCGATACAACGAAGCTGAATGAGCCAATGGAGGCAGAATGTGCTCGTATCGAGGAACTTACAACTGAAATCGAGAAAGGTCATGACTATGTCTTTATTGGACGAGTCGGACAGTTCTGCCCCATCAAACCAGGCTGTGGCGGCGGTCTTCTGTGTCGCGAGTCCGTTGACAAAAAGACTGGCGAAAAGAAGTACGATGCAGCCGTTGGAACGAAAGGCTATCGCTGGCTTGAGTCTGAAATGGTCAAGGAACTCGGAAAGGAAGACTGCATTGACCGGAGATACTATGATGCTCTCGTTGATGCTGCGGCCACTGATATTTCCAAGTATGGCGATTTCGAGTGGTTCGTTTCTGACACGCCGCCTTGGTTCAGCCCCGGAGAACCCCACGAAGAAGACAGTACACCGTTTGATGTGAGGTAATTCCATGGAGAAAAGCTTCACCAAAGACAGTGTTCGTTGGTTTACTTGCAGGCGATGTGGATTGAGAAACTGCGAGAACATTTATCGGTGGAAAAAGAAGCCGCAGTCTATGAAAAACATCTGCACCCCCTGCATTGAAAAAGAGGAACTGACACACAAGGAAGCTCGTGAACGAGCCTATTATAGTCCATTCCAATATCCATTTTAACAGTTGAGAGGAGTCTTAATTATGAGTCGTAAAGCTACTGACAACATCATCATCGAAAACGCCCGCATTATCTTCCGGAACTTTTCCGGTAAGGAGGACAAGTACAACCGTGCCGGTGATCGAAATTTCTGCGTTATCATCGAGGACCACAACGATGCTCAGCGTCTGATCGAAGACGGCTGGAATATCCGCGTGATGCCTCCCCGTGAGGAAGGTGACGAGCCTCGCCACTATCTCCAGGTCGCGGTGAGCTTCAAGAACTTCCCGCCCAAGGTCGTCATGGTCACCCGCCGCAAGCAGACGCCTCTCGATGAGGAGTCCATCGGCGCTCTCGACTTTGCCGAGATCAGCAATGTGGATCTCATCATCCGCCCCTATAACTGGATCATCCAGGAGGGCACCAAGAACGAGAAGAGCGGTGTGAAGGCCTACCTCAAGACGATGTATGTTACCATCGAAGAGGATGAGTTCGCTGAGAAGTATGCTGCGAGCGAGTATCCGCAGGAATAAGCATTGCGGGGACGCTGGTTAGGAGGTAGCCGGCGTCCCTTTAACTTTTTGAAAGGAGGACCCCATGCCTTTCTGGAAACCTAAGAAAAAGAAGAAAGCGGTTCATAAGGCGAAATCGGCTAAGTCGCTCCCAAAGTATGAGCCAAAGCCGTTCATTCCGCCTGAGATACCGAAAATTGATATTTCAGCAAATCAGCAAAAAGAGTCACAAAAGCCAGCTCCGAAAAAAGCTTCCTCGCCAAGGGCGGACGACAAGAAGTATTTCATCGAGACATTCAACAAGCTCGTGTCCGAGCGAAATCGACCGTGGGACATTTGGAAGGACTTCATTCTGATGACGGCCTGCGCATTCTCCAATGCTGTTGATAAGACACATTATGATGAGCGAGAAGACCGTTATCTGAAAGCCATCGCCAAGTACCGCAAAGAAGAGCAGGCGTTATTCCCGGAGCTTCTTGCCGAAATGACGGTCGCGTTGGAGAAAAATCCGGACCAGGACTTTCTTGGTGAAGTCTATATGCGGATGAGACTCGGAAGCGACGAACTTAAGCAAATATTTACTCCATACAATGTTTGCCATCTCATGGCGCTTGCGACGATGGGTAATGTTGCTGAACAGGTCGAAAAAAGCGGCTTTATCACAATTCACGATGATTGCTGCGGAGGCGGTGCGACTTTGATAGCCGCTGCCAATGTGGCACGAAATGACCTTGAAAAGGCCGGCTTGAACTTCCAGAACCATATTCTCTTCTCGGCTCAGGACATTGAGGAGACAGTTGCGCTCATGTGCTACATCCAGTTATCGCTGCTCGGCGTCGCGGGGTTTGTCAAGGTCGGCAATTCTCTTACCGATCCAATCAGAAATGGTGACTCTTTGGAGAACTACTGGTTTACACCTATGTACTTCAGTGATGTCTGGCATACTCGTCGAGTCATCAACCAAATGATGAATATTTTACGAGAGGAGCGTGAAAGCGATGACCATTAAAGATTTTGACGCGAAAAAAGTCATCCTTGAAGACCGATACAAAAGCGATGAGTACGAGACGATGACCCTCTACTTTATCGCGCCAAAAGAATGGCTCGAAGGCCTCTATCCTGATGCTGTTCACACCGAAATCAGTGTTGAGTATCCGCTGAATTGCCCCGAAGCTTATGCGGCAACCGTAATGGTATCTCCGACAAGAGATCTTGGAGAGGATGGATATGAGGACTATGACTGGAGTGACCTTGAGCTGTCTCTTTCAGATATTGAAGCGTTAATCGGGATGGCTAAGTCATGAGTATCAGTCTGTACGATCATCAGCGCAGCGCCCTTGAAAAAATGAAGAACGGTTGCATTCTATGCGGCGGGGTCGGTTCCGGTAAATCCAGAACTGCTCTCGCCTATTACTATCTTCAGCAGGGCGGAAACCTCGATATTCCTGATGCGCCGATGAAAAATCCGCTTGATATTTACATCATCACCACGGCACGCAAGCGCGATACCTGTGAATGGGAGAACGAGTTGGCTCCATTCCTGCTCTCCACCCATGAGGACTGTAATTACTACAAGAACAAGGTCGTCATCGACTCGTGGAACAACATCGGCAAGTACAAAGATGTAAAAAACAGTTTCTTTATATTTGACGAGCAGCGTGTCGTCGGTTACGGGGCTTGGACAAAAGCATTCCTGAAAATCGCCAAGGTGAATAAATGGATCTTGCTCTCCGCTACCCCCGGGGATACCTGGCAGGATTATATCCCAGTCTTCATCGCAAATGGGTTCTACCGGAACAAGACCGACTTCATCGACCAGCATGTAGTTTATGATTGGCGGTCAAAGTATCCAAAGGTTGACCGGTATCTCAACACCGGACGGCTGATCCGTCTGCGTAATCGCATTCTCGTGACGATGGAGTTCGAGCGGCACACCACATCGCATCATCAGGATGTGCCTGTTTCCTACAACATTCCGCTCTATAAAGATATTTCTCGAAATCGCTGGAACCCTTGGGAAGACCGTCCTATTGAAACGGCTTCTGAGCTTTGTATGAACTGGCGCCGCGTTGTAAATTCGGACGAGTCCCGAAGCGTGGCCGTGCTGGAGATTATGGAAGATCACCCTAAAGTCATCATCTTCTACAATTTCGACTACGAGCTTGATATTCTCAAAAATCTTGGTTACCCCGATGGGACTGAAGTCGCTGAATGGAACGGTCACAAGCATCAAGAGATCCCGACCGGCGACAAATGGGTCTATCTCGTGCAGTACACGGCCGGCTGCGAGGGCTGGAACTGCATCACCACTGATACGATCATCTTCTACTCGCAGAACTATTCCTATAAGGTCATGGTTCAGGCTTCCGGACGAATCGACCGTCTGACGACGCCATTCAGTGACCTTTATTACTTCCATCTAAAGAGCTTTTCCGGCATTGATCTGGCGATCAGCAAGGCACTCAAGGAGAAGAAGAACTTCAATGAGGGTCGCTTTGTTGGGTGGTCTACTGCACCGATGCCGAAAGCTGCATGACATGAAAAGGAGAAATCATGGATAACGCAAAAATTATTGCTGTCGACTTCGATGGCACTTTGGTTGAAAACAAATGGCCTGAGATCGGTGTGCCGATTGAAAAAAACATCGCCAAGGTTAAGGCCGAACAGGAAGCTGGCGCCAAAATCATTCTTTGGACGAACCGAGTTGGCGAACCTTTGGAAAAAGCGCTTGCTTTTTGTGAGGCACAGGGCATCCATCTCGATGCGGTCAATAAGAATCTTCCCGAAATTATCAAAGCATTTGGGACGGACTGCCGGAAGATCTTCGCCAATGAATATTGGGATGATCGCGCAGTGCCTATGTCCGAGAAGGATATTGGAGAATTCTCCGATGGGTTCCACACTTTCAATTCCCTCTATCATCAGCGGCTCATCCTCTTCGCGGCCTTGGTGAACATTTTCCCGACGCTTGCTTGGAAATCCCACAAGCATTCGGATGGCGAGGCTCCCTTTGGAGGAGGCTGGTTCATCGTTGGCATCGACACGCCAAAGGGGCCCTATACCTATCATTACGAGGACAAGGACTGGGACCTGTTCCACTGCAAAGAGGTGGCCACTGCCCCTGAGTGGGACGGCCATACCGATAAGGATGTCGAGCGGGTACTGTCCCTTACGGATGACGAGAGTGATTGGGCGGCTCGTGAAGTTGCTATTGCTTCTCAGAAAGAACGCGAAAGTGCCGAAGATAAAGACGACTGGGATTACGGTGTTGCGTGCTATGAGAGTGCCCTCAG
>ULXO01000755.1_pt1 | contig 11199 bp, 26 predicted proteins | sample 1961391 | NCBI WGS metagenome assembly ULXO01 (sample SAMEA4835841, study PRJEB28245) | human gut metagenome | biome: gut microbiome; material: fecal sample | place: Denmark | collected 2008 | reverse complement strand
TACCCGCTGTTTTTCGACAGCGAATGGGGGCACACGACCGAGACCGGCGTCCACGATGGCCGCGCCGACAACCTGACGAAAGACCAGCGCACGGCAATCGCAATGGCATTTTGCGAGAAAGCCAAAGCGCATGGATTCACGGCTGGCATTTACACCTTCACAGCGTTTGCAAGCGCGAACATCGACTACGCCTACCTGTGTGAAGACTACATCGGCTGGCTGGCCGACACGCGCACGAACTACGACAAGACGCTGCCGCGCTACATCCACCAGTATGGGCAGACCGCAAAGGGTGGCGTGCCGGGCATCACTGCCGTGGTTGATTTGAACCATCTGGTCAAGGCCCTGCCTGCGGTGGACAAGCCCGCAAACAAGCTGCAGGTCATCACGGTAGGGCCGGTATCGCAGGGGGACGCGGATGCGATATATCTGCTATGCAAGGATCGCGGCCTGACGGATGCGGGGCTGTACAAAAGCTCGTGGGCGTAATAAGGGGGTAAATCCATGAAAAAACTGTTTATTTCTCAGCCGATGCGTGGCAAGACTGACGAGGAAATCCTCAAAGAGCGCAAGGTGCTGATTGCCGATGTATACATGAAAACCCATGAAGAAATCGAGGTCATCGAATCCTTTTTCGAGGGCGCCCCGGCTGACGCAGCGCCGCTGTGGTATCTGGGCGAAAGCCTCAAGCTGCTGGGTACCGCCGATTTTGCGGTGTTTGCCCCCGGCTGGCAGGATTATCGCGGATGCCGCATTGAGCACGATGCCGCCGTAGCCTACGGCATCCCCATCGTGGAGGTGTAAATCCGATGCAGTCGTGGAACATCGTCATCACTTCCCCGTGGCAGGTCGTGACAGCCATTGTCGCCGTAGCTACGGCATTTACAGCCATTGATAAAGCATGGGATACCCTGCTGGCGAAATGGAAAAAGCACAAAGCCCCCGAAGAAGCCCAGAACGCAGAAATCAGCGCCCTTAAAACACAGATTCAGCAAATCACTCCCCGGCTGGATGCCGTGGAGGGGCAGTTGACTGCTATGGGCAAAACGGTCAACGACCTACACACAGGGAATCTGGCGGTGCTGCATGATCGGATCTATCAGATGTGCCGCCTGTGCATCAAACGCGGGTACATCACCGAGGATGACCTGAACAATCTGAAATACTTATACGACAGCTACCACAGTCAGGGTGGCAACGGAACGGGCACGGAACTCTATAAACGGGCCAAGGCGCTGCCCATCCGCATCGAAACCGAGTAAGGGGGATAAATCAAAATGAGCAATGCCGAGTTTATCAAGCGGGCCACTGCTGCCGTCGTGGACTACTTCAACCGCCATGTTGATGTCACCGACAACTTCGAGCTGACCGCCGAGGATACGTTCGTTGTGTGGTCGTGCAAGACCCTGCAAAACCACAAGGCGCTGATTTCTACCACCGTCCCCGACGGGATGTACTACGAGATCACCTACAACGGCGACAAGGGCGAAATGTACCTTGATGCCTACAAAAAGATGCACAATGAGTGCATCAAAATTGAGGAGGGCTAAGTCATGGACAACAAAAAAATTACCCCTACCAAGGATACCACCACCAGCACCTCCCCGGTGCATGATTTTTGGAAAAACCTTGCAGCGCTGCTCAAGGTGAAAACCATCATCACGCTGGTTATCATCGCGGTGCTGGCTGTGCTGTCCGTCAATGGGAGTATCGAGCCGGACAAGTTTCTCACCATCGCCACGATGGTAGTGGCGTTCTATTTCGGTACCCAGAGCGAGAAAAAGCCCTGAGTGCTGACCGACATACCAACTGACACTTGCGCGGGCATCCTATTTGCGGGATGCCCGTTTTTTTTCGTTGTATCGCAAAATATGCTGCATGACACTTTTGCTGACACTTTCCGGGGCAAGTGTCAGTCTGTCAGATTTTTGACTGACACACGCTGACGCGGATTTGTTGTGTGTCAGTAGGTTTGTCATGTGGATTTTTAGCGATATATCATCTTATTATTTTTATATATGACACTTCTGACACTTAAAATATAAAAAGATAATATATGGTATAATATACACCCAAAAACGCTATAACGCCCATGTTTGCAGGTGCGCATACGCGCGTGCGCGAAGGTGTCATAGGACAACAAAAAGCCCATCGGCAGATTTCATGGTCTGCTGATGGGCCTTTTTCATTCGGGGTGCTTTTCAATTTTCTCCTCTACCGCATCCATGATGTACCGGTTTAGGGATGTTCCCGCCGCCGCTGCAGCTTCCCGCCAGCGCTCTTTTGTGCCTTTGGGGGTTCTGATCTGAATGCTGTCAGTCTTTTCACCGAGATATTTCATGGATGCGTTTTTCTGTGCATCTGTGTATTTTGCGCCCATTTTGGGGTACACCTCCTATCCAAAATATAATAACACATATATGTATATGCTTGCTATATACATTTTGCACAATGCCGCTCTCTAAATTTGCCCGAATCTTTGTGGAATTTGCGTATTGTGTATATAGCAAGCATATACTATAATAGAATCATCGAAAGAAACAAGGCAACACACAGGAGGATAATAAAATGAAAGCGACCCGCACACGTTCCGGCACCTACCGCGTGGAACTCACCTATACCGAGGCCGAAATCCTCTACGGATACGGCACCAAGTATATGTATCTGGGCACGGCCCTCAAGATGCCCAACGCCAAAGCTGGCATCGTGATTTGGGTTGATAACAAGTTTGAGATCATCCATGATTTGAACGCTGCCGAGCCTGAGTGCCCGTATGAAGATTGAGGAGGTAAGTCATGAAAATAACCTGCATTGACGACGCAAGGTCTTATGAGCGTGTTCTTTACGCTCTCCGCTCTTTGCCGCAAGGCAAAGCCGTCCGTAGTTATGTGGACGATGTCAAGCGGGATTTGCGAGCATTCTACCATCGCCCAGAGGGCTGTGTCAAAATCATCACAGCTGACTACGATAGTGGATGGCAGCTTATCACTTTGGCAGCTAAGACAAAAGAGGATGCCGATGCTGAATTTAACGCCCTTTATTATCGTGTTTGCGCCCCATCGCAGTATGACTGCACGGGCCAAATGTTCACCGTTTTCTACAAGTTGTTCAAGCGCAACGGGCGCTGGATGGCATATCATCACTTCGCTATGGACGTTTAAGGAGGAAAACACCATGATTAACAACGAAACCATTATTTACGAGCTGTGCAACAAATATCAGTGGTTCACCTGCGGCAGTGTCCGCCAGTACGAAAAAGCACTGACAATGGCAAAGGGCGGTGTTCCCATCACGGAGCTGGCCCGCGTCATCTGGATTTGCAGTGATGAGATTCCCTATTTCGACATCCTGACCGCAATCAGCACATCCGGTTATACCGAGAACAAAAATAAGGAGGAGCAGATCGATGAATAACACGAACACTGTAATTGATGAGGATGACAGCGGAAAGGTGCGTTATAAGGATTTACACTGTGGTGATATGTTTGAATATGGTAAGAATAGTGACTTTTACATGAAAACGTCCGAGGGTCGTCTCCATCTTGCGACTGGAATTGTTGAACACATGGATGATTGCATTTTAGTGCTACCTAAAAATGCTTTACTGATAAGAAAAAACTAACACAGTTTATAAGGAGGTTTTTCCCATGAAATACTACCCCATCGATGAAAGCGCGGCTCGCCGCGCCAAACAGGCAAACAGCCTCAGCGATTATGCTGAGGGATCAGCGACCAGCGAATACCGCCGAGAGATTGATCGAGCGGCTACACTGGCAGAGGAGTGCAAGAAAGGCAAGACCGAGGCCCAGCAGGAGAAGATTGACTACCTGCTTGACCGCTATGCCCGCCGACTGGCTGACAATATGAACGCATCAAATCGCAACCGGGCATCTTGCCCGTCTGTCATGGTCGCCGGATGGTCTAACTTCCCCGTGCGTAAGAAACAGCAGCAACTCTCCCGTGACGACACCCTCATGCGGGAATGGCGGGATATTCAAGGCATCCTCGACCAGATTCGGGCTGTGGGTCACGGCGGTATCAGCGGCATGGATGCAGATGCGCGGGAGCGCGTACAGGCAAAGCTCACCGAGCGCGAGGTCATGCAGGAAAAGATGAAATCTGTAAATGCGTACTGGCGCAAGCACGGGGCGCTCGTAGGCTGTCCGGGACTTTCGGATAAGGAAGTTGCCCGCCTCACGGCATCGATCTCTCAGAGCGCGTCTACGGGGCGTTCTGAGCCGCCCTATCCGAGATGGGCACTGGATAACAACGGTGCTGAAATCCGCCGCCTGCGCTCCCGCCTCGCGGTTCTGGACGCACAGCAGGCGCAGGGCGACTCTGAGCAGAACTTTTCGGGTGGCATTCTGCGCATTACCCCGGAGCGGGTGCAGTTGGTTTTTGATGATAAGCCCGCCGCCGAGATACGCGATATTGTCAAGCAGTGGGGTTTCCGCTGGGCGCCGTCACAGGGCGCATGGCAGCGGCAGAACACCGCCAACGGTAGATACGCTGCAAAGCAGGCCATCAAGGCCATTGAGGAGGCTGCACAGTGAAAACCGGGAAAGCTATCAAGTGTTGTCCGCTTTGCGGTGGTCGCATTGTTGTCAGTGTCCTATATCAGTGTTCGCTTGACTATGTAATGCGGCGAGACGGGACAATCGGCAATCGGTGTAAGCGCGGCAAGAGTGGCCTTATGGATGCAAGCATTGCCGCCTGTGAGAACTACCGAACCTGCGATGCTCGGTGGGGAGTCGATGACTTTTTTATTGACAGTGATAGGCGCTTTTGGGACTATAAATATAGCAAGGAGGATGGCTGATGCCCTATTACGGCATTGAATACCATGGCAAGGCCACCGTATGGCCCGAGAATGAGCAGGCAGCAAAGGATGCGTACACCGATGACCCGTCCTGCGCTGGCCCAGATGAAGAATTTTATATCGATCATGTAGAAATGGTCGATGATGACGAGGAGGACAACTGAAATGGTTAAATACATCAAAGGCGACGTACTAAACTGCAAGGCTACACTTGTAGCGCATCAAGTAAATGCGTTCGGAGTGATGGGCGGTGGTATTGCGGCGGCAATCTGGCCGTTGCTGACCCCGGAATCTCAGAACGCCTATGTGGAGAAATGCCGCCACAACGCAGAGCTCCCCGTAACGGAGTGGATGGGTAGCATCCAGATTTTGGACACAAAGCGTGAGGATCTGAAAATCTGTAATCTGTTTACACAGTTCCCCGCCCCGGTTGATGGGTCGTTTGATTTGACCGCCTACAACTATCTGCGGCAGGCGCTCGACCTGCTGAGGGTCTACGCCGTATTCAATGATTATGACATTGTGGGCGTTCCTGCCCGCATCGGATGCGGCATTGCTGGCGGTGACTGGGACAAGGTTCAGCGCATCATTCACGCTGTCTACGATGATTCCGGCATTACGTTGCTGATCGTGGATAATCAATAATTCTCTTTGCATCGCGCCTGCAGGGCATCCTGTGGGCGTTTTCTTGCGTGTATATGCTTGCTATATACTTTTGCACAACATCGCTTGTCATTTTCTCCCGAATCTTTAGCAGCTTTGCCTATTGTATATAGCAAGCATATACTATATAATAAAATCATCGAATGAAACGGCGGCTGCACCCCGCCAATCAGATGAAAGGAACGATACATTATGACGGTTTTTCAAGAATTGACAAAAGGAATGAAGTTCAGCGAACCCACGGAAGACATCAAAAAGAACATGGTAAAAGTCTTTGAAAAGAACTTCAGATGCCCGCCATGGAATGGCGTGTACGAGGAAGGGTGCGCGGGGCTCGCCAGCTGCGAAAGCTGCTGGTTTGGGTACATAAACAGCGAAGCAAAATAAAGGCTGCAAAAGCGAGAGCCGGACGCGATCCGGGAAAAGGAGTCGAAAATGAAGATTGCAACACTTGAAAAGATTCACGAGCCGCTGAAAGCGGAAGTCGAAACCCGCGACATGCGAGTTCATCGGCCTGATTTTGGCTATGTTCCGAAAACTGGTAAAAACGCAGGCAGACCCTACGAATCCTATCAGCAAGTATGGGATGACATTGTAGATGGATTTAAGAGCTTACCAATCGCTGATAAGTTATAAGCCGAAACACCCTGCAAAGGGTGTCCACCGGGAACAGCCGCCCGGTACTGACGATGGCGGGCTAGAAAGGAAATCTAAAAGATGATGTATGATTGGATGTTCACACCTGATGATGCAGATATTGCGGCAAGCAACGGATATGATCTCGGCGTTAGAGGTGGCGAGGCTTTCAAAACAGAGAGCCGAGCAATCTGGCACGGCAAGCGCTGGATGAAGGAATGCGGCAGAACCGGAACGATTACTGCGATTCCTGCAATCGACCCTGAGCCATATCACATTATAGAATGGTGAAAAAATCGGAGCATTGAAAGAAGTGATTTCCAAATGACCTACTGCGCAATTCGTCCGGGGCCGTATGATGCAGGGGCGTATATCACATCGTCTAACAACCTGCGTACCCTAATGCGGGCTACAACGCGGGCTGTGGGGCAAAGCGACGAGGCGATGATATATAAGACGGAGGATTTGAGTGTCGTTCATGTTTCACCGTCCGGCGCACAAGTCTACCGCCCAAAGGATGGAGTATTCCCCATCGCTATCAAACACGCGCATCTTGGCTGGATAGATGTCAAAGTGGAGAAATAAGAAAAGCGCTCAAACCGTATGGCTTGAGCGCTTTTCTTATTCTTTACTTTTCGCAGAGGGCCACAAACTGTCCATTGTGCAGCCCAGAGCGTCCGCAATCCTGCGGAGGGTGTCAGCGCGAGGTATTTTTCTGCCGTTTTCAATATCTTGAAGCGTAGAGGGGGAACACCCGGCGAGTTTTGAAAAGGTGCGGATGGAGTAGCCCGCGCGCTCACGGGTGGCCTTTATTTCGGATTTTTCCATGCGGCGCACCTCTTTTAAATCTCAACGTCGAGGGAGACGTTGAACTCTTCGTTCAGCGGCAAACCGGCTTTTGCAAAGCTGGAGGACGCGCTGCGCGGCAAAATGGAAATTTCAAGTAGGCGGATTGTTTCGTCGGACTGAATCAGATCGCCGCTCTCGTCTAGCTCGTCTTTGCGGGAATAATCAACGAAATACTCCCAGCGCTCCATCACGTCGTCCTGCCCGGTGATCCATTGACGGCCAGCTTCCGCGCCGCTGCTGCTGATGGCCTCCCTGATTTCATCCGCAACGGCCGCGCCGTCAACGTAAACGCCCGTTGTCTGGTAGATCGCATTTCTGATTTCGTCCATTATTTTGTTCTCCTTTTTGTGTGACTTGTTTGCCTTTCGATGGCTATATTGTACCGCTTTAGCGGTACGCTTTCAATAGGCAAGCTGCACAAACTTTGCCCTGTATTTCTGTACTGCTTTAGCGGTACGGTCTATTGTCCTTGCCAGTATGACTAAAGGTGGAAAAATAAGAAAAGCCGGAGGCATTACGCCTCCGGCATTTTTACTGTAAAAACAAACACCGAACAGCCAACAACTATCGTTATCAGCGGTTCGGATGCTCGTACAATGGTGGGACTTTGCGCACAGCATCCGAACACTTCACCGCGCACAGCATCGTTGATTTCTTGCATCCGCACGACCACATTACCATTATCGGTATAATTAAACGCAATGTCAAAGTGATCATCGTATAAATAGATAGCGTTGACAAATGTTTTTATCAGTCGCTTTTGACTGCCACGGTCTGCCATATCCAGCGCAGATATCTCTTGTAGGAAAAATAAAATCATATCCCGCGTGAGCTTAAAGCCCTCAGCCAGTCCCGCCTCGGCGCGGGCCGTGCTGAGGGCTTGCTTTTGGTTTGTCAGTTCATCCATTCGGGTTTTTGTCATCTCATTGATGATGCCCATTTCGATGGCCTTCATCACATTGGAGAGCGCCCTATCCACATCGGCTATCTGCTTATCCAGTGCCTTGATGGTATCACCGGATGTATCGCTGCGCTCATAGGCAGCCCATACCTGATCGGCGATATTTTCCAGTGTAGCCGGATTTTCTAGCAATTTACCGATAGCCCTGAGCACCAGCGGCTCAATCACATCTTGTCGCACCGGTTTTTTATCACACGACTTTTTCTTTTTGCGGTTCAAACAGGTATAGTAGCTGTGTTTGGTGCCGTTGCGCCCATGGCCGCTCTCCCCCACCATCATAGCGCCGCAATGACCGCAAAACAGTTTATCCGTCAGCAGATACTCGGTTTTAGACCATACCCGCGCGGGTGCGCGGCGATTGACCTTGAGCATTTCCTGCACCTTATCAAATGTGGCCCGGTCTGTCAGCGCGGGCATACCGCCCTCATTGCGGATGTCGTGAAAGATGTACACACCTGTGTACTTCTCGTTTTTCAGTAGGCGGTGCAGGCTGTTGACGGTGAACTCGCTACCGCGAGTTGTCCTGATTCCTTGTGCGTTAAGCCACGCAACGATTTCCGAGATAGTCTCGCCGTTGGCGTATCGACTAAAAATTTCTGTTACATACGATGCGGTTTTGGGGTCACTTTCGTAACGCTTAGTTTCTGGATTAACTATGTATCCCAGCATTTTGTTTCCGCCGATAGACATTGACTTCTTGGCACTCTCACGCTGACCCCGGCGCACATTTTGCGCCAGCTGGAGCGAGTAGTATTCTGCCATGCCCTCAAGCACTGAGTCCAAAATAACGCCCTCTGGGCCGTCTGGCACATCCTCTGCAACGCGCTCCACCCTAACCCCGTTCTTTTTACAGCGGTAACGATTAAAGGCGATTTCTTCACGGTTACGACCGAATCTGTCAATTTTCCACAGCAGGATGACTCCGAATTGGTGCATGGCGGTATCGGACAGCATCTTTTGAAATTGCTCTCGATCATCATTGCGCCCGGTCATCGCCCGATCAGCATAGATGTGGATAATCGTGTAGCCATGCTGCTCCGCATATTTCTGTGCAGCGGCGATCTGTCCCTCGATAGATTGCTCGGTCTGCCCGTGGGAAGAATACCGTGCGTAAACAACGGCGATTTTGTCAACTGGATTCAAACTGTCACCCCCTCCTTATTTAACGAAAACATCCTCAAATTTGCATTTAATGGCTGTAAAACCAAATTGTTATAAGAATAACGCCGAGAATGACCGCCACCAAAATGGCGCATCCCTCGTTTGTGTTCAGTTTATTATATTGGGCATTGAGGTCATCCTGCGTGGTAAAGTCAAAGCTGTATCCGCAATTCTCGCAGTATGCGATGTTACGGCGATGAATCTTTGTATCACCAGATGCGAGACTATTGCTCGAGACGGTCGCTACGCCGCCTGTCGATGTCGTACCGTTCACTACATGCTTAAACCGCACTTTGGGGCTACCGCACATCGGACAGACTCGTTTTGACGGCTGGGCCTGCTTGACCTTATTCTTTTGCGCGTGATAGCCGAGGGCGCACAGTACCGCGATGATAAAGGTGATGACGATTGCTGCAAAGCCCAAAAGCATATACAGACCGATTGTTAAAATCAGCGTGATAAAAGCCATCATATCAAATCGCCTCCGGGCCATATTCGGGTAAGCCCCGGCAGATGCCAACAGCCACGCCCTCTATATGCAAATCGTTGATCTCTTCTTTCGTGTAAGTCATCGGTGCAAACCGGGGATTTTCTGGGTGCAAGATTACAGTGTCACCCTTACGATAAAAATGCTTGAGCGTTGCCTCGTCATCAATCAGCACCGCCGCAATCTGCCCGTTTTCAACGTTGGGCTGGGAGCGGATACAAACCAAATCGCCATCTTGAATCGTCGGGGACATCGAATCGCCCTTGCATACCAACGCAAAATCGGCTTTCCATAGCGAGGATACACTTATATACCGTTCTATGTTTTCCTGTGCGAGAATCGGAGTGCCGCAGGCAATGTTACCGATAACAGGAACGGATTTTGTATCAGGCAGAGGTATAAATCCTTTGGGGATGGTCGGTTTCGGTTGGGGAATTGGCTTAGTGTTATCTCTTTGGGCGGATGGGTCATCCGTCCACCCCATCAAATACGCAGGCGAGGTCTGCAGGGCCTTTGCAATCTCTACCACCTTACTGCGCGGCGGGCTGATTTTGCCGCTCTCTATTTTTGTGATGGTGGTTTTATTTTTGTATCCGACCTGTTCGGCGAGTTCCGCTTGCGAAATGTTCAGCGCGGTTCTCCTCTTTCTGATTCTTTCGCCCGTGACATCCATCGAAAAAGCCTCCTTATACCGAGATGTATATAAAATTCTTTATATACATAATACACCACGGATGATTAAAAATCAAGATTTTTTTATTTTTCGCAAAAAAAGTGTTGACTTTCAATCACCTATGGTGTATTATGCGTGTAGTGATTATAAATCACCCACAAAACCAGAGAGGAGGGTTTCTGATGATTGATACCATCAAACTGGAAATGTCGATCACTAAGGCGCGTATCACCAAGCGCGAACTGGCAAAGCAGCTCGGCATCTCCAAAATGTCGCTGTACAATAAGATACATAACATCTCGGAGTTTAAGGCGAGCGAGATTCGCCAGTTGTCCGAGATTTTGGAACTGAGCGATAGCGATAGGCAGGCAATTTTTTTTGCCTGATAGATGATTATAAATCATCTTACGAAATGAGAGGTACAGCATGGAAAGCATCACAATCGACTTTGACAAAATGCCGGAGAAAGAAAAGCGGGTTCTGGGCGATACGCTTTACGCAGCTTGCAAGGCGTTCTATGAGAACCCTGACAACCTCGCCCTGTACAACGCATGGAAAGCAAAACGGGAGGCCGCTCATGTATAAGATTATCAACCTTGCGGGCCGCATCTCACTTTTCTTCGTGATCGAGGTCGCTATGTACTACGCCATGATCGACCCGCTTCTCCGCATCATTTTCGGTCTGCCTGACCGTCCCGCACTGCTTATCGCATCGTGGGCGCTCCTGATTGTCGCCGCTATCATCGACGATACGATTCTCCCTGTTTTCAATTACGACAAGGGCAATGATGCCCACGTCAAATAAATTTTGGAGGTAACAAACCATGATCGAACTGAAAGTGACCGTTGACGCTCCTGAACTGAGCGCCGCCATCAACCATCTGGCCGAGGCCATCGAAAGCAAGGGCACTGATGCCCCCGCCGCCCCGGCAAAAAACTCTCGCAGCAAG
>ULXO01048689.1_pt1 | contig 11248 bp, 7 predicted proteins | sample 1961391 | NCBI WGS metagenome assembly ULXO01 (sample SAMEA4835841, study PRJEB28245) | human gut metagenome | biome: gut microbiome; material: fecal sample | place: Denmark | collected 2008 | reverse complement strand
TCACTCTCGAAAATCCCGCCACACGCGCTCCCTTTGCTACCGTCCCTGATGCCACGCCTGCCGATGCCGTTGCCGCCATTGAAGCAGCGGCCTCAGCGCTACCCGCTTGGTCTGCCACGCCGCTTGCCAAACGCGTTGATCTGATGCAAAAGGCCTTGGAAATCTTCAAAACTTACCGAGACGAAATCATTCGGCTTGAAGCTCTGGAATTGGGAGCGCCCGTCAGCTATTCGGCCAACGCACACTGCGACTATCAGTTCACCCGCATCAAGTCCTACATTCGCGAAAGCCAGAAGGTCGTTCTCGAAGAACAGTTCGAACAAAGCACCGTCGTTCGCGAGCCCATCGGCGTCATCGCCTGCATCACCCCCTGGAACTATCCGCTCGGACAAGTCGTCCAGAAAATCATCCCGGCACTTTTGATGGGCAACACGGTTGTGCTTAAACCCAGCCAGCACACACCTCTGACAGCCTATCTTCTCGTGGATTCCCTTGATCGCGCCGGATTCCCGGCTGGAACCGTCAATCTGATCACGGGACGCGGATCAAAACTGGGCGACACGCTTGCCACACACCCGCTCGTCGACATGATCTCCTTTACCGGATCGACGGCTGTTGGCATCAAGCTCAGTCAAAAGGCTCTGGAAGGTGTCAAACGCATTTCTCTGGAGCTCGGTGGAAAATCGCCTTTTATCTGGCTTCCGAGCGAAGACTATGAGCCTGCCATCAATCAGCTCTTTGGTTCCGTTTTCTACAACTCAGGTCAAACATGCACAGCCCTGACTCGCCTTCTGGTTCCTGAATCAGATCTCGAGAAGGTCAAAGCGCTGTTGCTGCGTCGCATTCCGCAACTCGTCGTGGGCGATCCGGTGGATCCCAAGACAAACATCGGACCGATGGCTTCCAAAGCGCAATACGACAAGGTGCTCTCGTACATTGAACTCGGCCAATCGGAGGGCGCCGAATTGCTCTGCGGCGGTCGAGCTCCTGAAGCCGGCAAAGGCTACTTCATCAAGCCGACGGTCTTTGTCAACGTCACCAATTCCATGCGCATTGCTCGTGAAGAAATCTTCGGTCCCGTACTTTGCGTGATCACGTACAAGACGGTCGATGAGGCCGTTGCCATTGCCAACGATACCCCCTATGGCCTAAATGCCGCCGTTTTCGGCGAACGTGAGCTCGCTTTGTCCGTGGCCAAACGCATCAAGGCCGGCAATGTCTACGTCAACGGAGGTCCGCGCGATGTAACTGCTCCCTTCGGCGGCTACAAACAAAGCGGCATCGGACGCGAAGGCGGCCGCTATGGTTTGATGGAATTCACACAACTCAAAGCAACGTTTGATCGTTGATTACTTGTCAACTCACAGAAGGCGGCCTTTCAAGGCCGCTTTCTCGCTTCCGCTAGATCTGCCAGAGACTGTGGGTCACAACGTCGTCAGACAAAAACCGTTGTTGCGGCGTCATACAAATCAGCACGCCGTCACCACGGGCCTTAAACCGGACCATGCCGCCTGTGTGCTGTTTAAAGCGCGTCAGTCCGCGGTCAAGATCCTTGAGTGCCTGCTGCAAAGTCTGGGCCGGAGATTCAGACAACCAGAGGCTTGAATCATCCTTCTTCCAGCCAACCAAATGAGAAGCCAGTTCCTTGTAGGAGACAAACGGCCGTTTGTTTTCAAGCTGCCGAATCTGAATTTCAACTGCCTTGTTATAGACGTAGCGGCAATTACCCACAAACTGAGCACACTTAGCCCGCTGTTCGGGCTTCAGAATGAGTTCGAATTTGTAGGCGCAGTTGACTTTCGTGCGCGAGATCTTACCAAAGAGCAGAATTTTGTATACTTTTTCACAAATCTCAACGCCATTCATCCGCCAGCTCACGCAGGCGGTCTTCTGGCGTTAGTCAGTTGAAGTTTTCCGAGAGATGCGCGATTTCTTTCTCGGCCGTTCTGGGAAAATACATGATGATCCTCCTGAGACTTTACTTCTCGGAAAAATCCTATCGTTCACTATGGGAAAATCCGATAGTCAATGATCGAAAAATTCCATAGTCAGTCTTGTCAGCTCTTGCGACATTTGTCCAATGCAAAGACCTCGTTAAGCTTCGCGAAGTTTTTGTGTTGCCATAATCGGCGCTTCTTGATTCGGTTCCCCATTCTCTGCCATGTTGAAGAAAACCTGCCTTGCCGCACTCTCTCTGAGTCTTCTTGTTCCGCTTGCCAACGCCACTGCCTACACCGACAAAGTCGCTGAGATGCAGGCTAAATACGAGCTTGCCGTCAAAGGAGACAAAGCCGCGGCCGCCTACGTCTGCCGCCAAGGCAACCTGCCGCAGCTCAAAGTGCGCCTCATTGATCGCGACAAGCACGCACAAGCCTGCCGCCTGTATGCGCAAAACATCGCTTCTGATCCGCAGGTCTACCGCTGGTTTATGGAATGGTCGATGCACCTGCCCCACGAATTGATCGAACCGGTCTTTAAGAACCTCACCGACGCCGGCATCTATCCCGTCAACAAGATCAACTATCTCTTTGCCTCTTGGCTCTACGGCGAAAAGAAAAGCGTGGCCAATTTGAGCGAAGCCGAAAGCACCAAACTCTACCAGAACTGGGTCACTGAAAACTACAAAGCCGAGCACCCCGGTTTTGCGGGCCTCTATGTTTTTCTTAAAACCGAGAAAAACGGCAAAAGCAGCCTTTCTGACGCAGAAATCGACCAAATTGTCGACAATTGCCTGAAAAAGAAGGATTTTGACTCCTTAAAACTCTTCTACTCACGCCTGGGCGAAGGCAACTACGAGGCCGTTGAAAAGAAACTCAACGGCAAGCCCACGCATTCCTCACTCGATATTGCGCGAGCGCTCACGCAAGACAAACTCAAGCTCACGCCCGAACAGTTTGCCGCCATTGTGAAGTCCGCCATTGAGTCGGCCGATGAACGCACACTCGACTCGGACTACACCACGCTTTGCAAAATTGCCCTGGAAGTCAACGACAAGTCCGTGCAAAAAACGCTTTTTGAGAAAATGCTCGCCTACCGCATTGATCCTGCGAAGATCGCCGGTGCCATGGATGCGGCAGTGCTTGAGAGCGTCGTCAAAAACGAATTCAACAAAGATGGCTGGGCCGAAGCGGCCATGGCCTCCGTTTATCTCTCCACGGACGACTATCACAAAGCCATCGAAGCCTTTCAAAAGGCAAGCAAATTGGGTTATACGGGAGAAAACCTGCTCTTTAAGCTCGCCGACAGTCTCTTTCACGACGCCAAGGGCAATGTCTCGGCTCAAGACACGCTTGACGCCTACCGGTTCCTTGCCAAGAACTTCTTTTATCCGATCGGTGATCTGGGCATGAGCTTTGAGCTCTATCAGCTCGAGAAATTTGCCAAAGCCACAGGCCAGGAAAATCGTGTCGTCGAGTACTATCAAGACAAGTTCGATCATGCTTCCAGCGCCAAGGAAAGCATGGAGATCGCTTATCGCATCGCCAAGCATCAGGCTCAAAGCGGTACGGTTTCACAGAGAGATCTCGCCTCCCAACTTGAAAAGGCCTACCAAGAAATCTCCGGCATCCGCTTTATTACCGCCAATGGCGATGATCCCCGTAAAAAGCCGAGTGCCGCACAAAGCATTGCCAACGGGTTCATCGACGCGTCGCTCTTTGGCATCAACTGCTCGGAAGCCGTGAAGTGGTACCAACGCACACTCTCGGGCATTCTTGAGACAACCGATCCCAAGGACTTGGCAGCCGTCTATCAGGACATGGGACGCTGCTACCTGTGGGCTCCCGATGGCGATGCGCTCAAGCGCGATCCCATCAAGGCTCGAGAAGCATTGAAGAAAGCCTATTCACTCGTTGAAAAGGGAGACTTTCCGGTCTACCGCGGTGAAATGCCGCACCCGGCTCGCCTGCAGGACATTGCGAGTCTGCTCACCGACAGTTGTCTGGAAACAGGAAACGAAAAGGAAGCCTTGGACTGGGCCAACCGTGCCGTCACGATCAAGTTCGGTACGAGCGACGTGATTGCCGCCGATGCGGCGTACACCGTAGGGCTTTACTTCGAAAGCAAAGGAAACTATCAGTCTGCACAACACTGGTACGGACTGCTTAAAGAAAAGAGTTCGGCCGGCAGCGACACCAATCTTGCCAACCTGTACTTCTCAGGCAAAGGCGTGAAACAAGATTTCGGAAAAGCCGCTTCGCTCTATCAATCGGCCTTCTGCAAGGCTCCCGAACCCATGCACGCCAACAATCTGGCTCTTGTCTATGCCGAAGGCAAGGGCGTCAAACAAAATCCGAGCTACGCTTATGCGCTCTACAACCTCTCAGGAGACACCCGCGCCAAGCACGGCATGATGATGCTCGACGAGATGCTTTCAGCCAATCAAAAGCAACAGGCCCAGACGCTTAACATGAGAGAAATTCTCTGCAAATAAGCACTGTTCTCGGAAAAAGAGCCGGTTTTCGATTGAATTCCGGCTCTTTTTTGCGAAGTTTGCTGAAAACGACTACGCCTTAAGTGTTTCGGAGATGAACTTCTTCACCGCTCCGACATCGGCCGGCATCACCGTGACGTGTTGTTCGCGATTTTCGATACCGACATAGCTTGAAGGCACTTCGGGAGCCGCGCCGATCGCTTCCTGAATTGTTGCGGCGAACTTCGCCGGAAGCGCTGTTTCCAAAGAAAGCATCTTGACGCCTGCGCGCACGTATTGCCGTGCGGCAAAAATGCCGTCGGCCGTGTGCGGATCCACGATGAGGCCTTCTTTTTCAAAGACTTCACGAATCGTATTGATGCGATCGGCATGAGTGCTCTTGGCCGACACGAAGCCGCTTTCGCGTACTTGCGCCATTTCGCTCTCAGTAAGGGCGAAGCCTCCCTTAAGAGCAAGCTGTGTCCAAAGTTCCCTGATGCGCCCGGCGTTGCGCCCGACGATATCGTAGATATAGCGCTCGAAATTGCTCGCCTTGGAAATATCCATCGAAGGAGAGCTCGTCACGAACGTATGTTCGCTGTCGCGCACACGGTAGACACCGGTCTTAAAGAACTCGTCGAGAACGTCATTTTCGTTTGTCGCCACCACAAGTCGTCCGATCGGCAGTCCCATCTGCTTGGCAATCCAGCCGGCCAGGATATTTCCGAAGTTACCAGACGGAACCGTGACGTCAATCACTTCACCGGGCTTTTCTGTGACTTCCAGCCACCCCTTGAAGTAATAGACGACCTGCGCAGAAACGCGGGCCCAGTTGATGGAATTGACCGTGCCGATGTTGTACGTCGCTTTAAATCCCGCGTCCTGACTGCAGGCCTTGACAATGTCCTGCGCGTCGTCAAACGAACCTTTGACCGCAATATTGAAGATGTTGGGGTCCTTGAGGCTGTACATCTGGGCTCGCTGAAACGCGCTCATGCGTCCCTCGGGAGAGAGCATGAAGACGCGCACGCCTTTGCGCCCGCGCATGGCGTATTCGGCAGCCGACCCGGTATCCCCCGATGTGGCCCCCAAAATATTGAGTTCCGTGTTGCGCTTTTCGAGGATGTATTCAAAGAGCGCTCCAAGGTACTGCATCGCCATGTCTTTGAAGGCAAGCGTCGGGCCATTGGAAAGTTCCAGAATGCGAATCTTGCCGCCGTCAATGGACCGCGTCGGCGTGATCTTGGCAAAGTCCTCCCCGGTGCGACCGTTGTTGTAGACGTCCTCGCGGTACACGCCCGCAAGCATGGTCTTGAGCGTTTCTTCCTCAATATCGGTTGCAAACAAACGCAGGATCTCAAACGCAAGTTCTGCGTAGGACAAATGACGCCAATCCTCAAGATCGGTCTTGGTGACCTGCGGATAAATGCGGGGCATGAAAAGACCGCCGTCGGCCGCAAGTCCCTTGAGCACGATGTCACTGTAGCCCGCGCCCTCGTCTTCGCCGCGCGTGGACTGATAGGTCATTGCGTATTTGATTGCCATTTCTCGGCTCCGAATTAATTGAGTTCTTCCTTGCGGATCATCACTACTTTGCCCCGCGTGCTCGGCAGCGCTTCAATGGCTTCAATGGCTGCCGTCACAGATCCTTCCAGAGCGCTGTGCGTCATTGCCACGATCTCCGTGTCTTTTTCGCCGATCACAGCTTCGGGCTGCAGCACCGACTCAATCGAGATTGACTGTTCGGCAAAAATGCGAGCCACCTGTGCGAGCACGCCCGGTTCATCGGCCACAGGAATGCGCAGATAATAAGAGCTCACCGTTTGACTCATCGGCAACCAACCGAGTTGCGTCGTTTCCTGATTGTGTTCTGCGGGCTTAAGCGCCTGAGCGTCGCCCGCTGCCGTCATACGCACGATGTCCACCAAATCGGCTACCACGGCCGAGGCAGTGGGCTCGGCACCGGCGCCACGTCCGTAAAAAAGCGTGCTGCCGACAGCGTCGCCCTTGACAACCACCGCGTTCATCACGCCTTCGACGTTGGCTAGCAGTCGGCGCATCGGCACCAATGCTGGATGAACTCGCAACTCTATGCCGTGTTCCGTACGCTTGGTAATGCCCAAAAGTTTGATGCGGTAGCCCATGTTTTCCGCGTAACGGATGTCAGTCGCCGTCAGTTTTGTGATGCCTTCGACTGTCACGGCATCAAAGTTCACGGGCGTTCCGAAAGCCAGTGCACTTAGGAGCGTGATCTTGTGCGCCGCATCAATCCCTTCGATGTCAAACGTGGGGTCGGCTTCTGCGTAGCCCAAGGCCTTGGCCTGCGCAAGCGCCTCTTCGAAGGAAAGCCCCTTGTCACGCATGGTCGACAAAATGAAATTGCAGGTGCCGTTGATGATGCCGGCGATCCATTCGATGCGGTTGGCGGCAAGGCCTTCGCGCAAACTCTTAATGATCGGAATGCCCCCTGCCACAGCAGCTTCATAAGATACGGCCACTCCCTTTTCGGCTGCCGCTGTGAAAATTTCATTGCCATGCAACGCAAGAAGCGCCTTATTGGCCGTTACGACATGCTTGCCGGCGGCGATGGCTTCAAGCACCAGACTCTTGGCTGGTTCAATGCCGCCCATCACTTCCACGACGATGTCGATTTCCGGATCAATGACCAGATCGTGCCAGTCTTTAGAGAGCGTCACTCGTTCGTCAACGATGCCGCGAGCGCGATCAATATTGCGACAAACCACGGTCTTGACTTCAATGGGAGCACCGGCTCGGCGCGAAAGTTCCTGTGCGTTACGCTTAAGAACGGCATACGTGCCGCCCCCTACGGTTCCGAGTCCGGCGATGCCGATTTTGACTGCTTCCATTGTTTCTTTCCTTTTGTTTTGCAATTGTTCGGGCGCTTTCGTTTGGCCGAAGACAAAAATGAATGCGCTTTCTGTGATTGTATTGATCTGTTGCGCCGCGCACCTCGGCGCTATTGCGTAGCCGAGAAAAAATTATGCGGCGCCTTCCAGTAACAAAGACGCCGCTTTTGTTTGCTTTGACCGATCAGCCTTTCACGGGTTCGGGACGAGGAGCATCCGGGTCGATCAGGCCGTCTTTTCTGAACATGTGTTTGATACCGTGCAGTGCCTGACGAATGCGGAATTCGTTTTCAATCAACGCGATGCGCACATGATCGTCACCATATTCCCCGAAACCGATACCTGGGCTCACAGCCACCTTGGCGTCTTCAAGAAGGCGCTTACTGAACTCCACGGAACCGAGCTTGCGATACGGTTCGGGGATCTTGGCCCAGATATACATGGATGCTTTCGGGCACTCGACCGGCCAGCCGATTTCGTTGAGTCCCTTCCAGAGAATATCGCGGCGCTTCTGATACTTCAGACGAACCTCCTCGACACAACTCTGATCACCCTCAAGCGCCTCAATGGCTGCAACCTGCAGCGGCGTGAACGTTCCGTAGTCGTGGTAGCTCTTAATACGAGCCAATGCATGCACCAGCTCTTTGTTGCCGACCATGTAGCCCAGTCGCCAGCCTGCCATGTTGTACGATTTAGACATCGTGAAGAATTCGACGGCAATATCCTTGGCGCCCGGCACCTGCATAATGGAAGGCGCTTTATAGCCGTCAAAGCAAATATCGGCGTAGGCGAGATCGTGCACAACCCAAATGCCGTAGCGCTTACCGAGTTCAACGACCTTGGCCAGAAAATCGAGTTCCACGCACTGCGCCGTCGGGTTGGACGGGAAACCCAGAATCATCATCTTGGGGCGAGGCACGGTTTCCACAATGGCGCGCTCAAGCTCTGCCAGAAAGTCGACGCCCGGAATCATTTTGACCGAACGGATGTCTGCGCCCGCAATAATCGCACCGTAGATATGAATGGGATAAGAAGGGTTAGGTACGAGCACCGTGTCGCCACGATCCGTACAAGCAAGCATCAGGTGTGCAATACCTTCTTTGGAGCCGATCGTCACGATGGCTTCCTCATCGGGATCGATGTCGACGTCGAACTTACGCTTATACCAATTGCTGATTGCTTTGCGCAGACGCGGAATGCCTTTGGAAACCGAGTAGCCGTGCGTATTGTCGCGCGATGCGACTTCAATCATCTTATCGACAATATGCTTTGGAGTCGGACCGTCGGGGTTACCCATCGAAAAGTCAATGATGTCTTCTCCTCGACGACGAGCTGCCATCTTGAGAGCGCCCGTAATGTTGAAGACATACGGCGGCAGCCGTTTGATGCGAGAAAAGTCGGAATTCATATGGGTCTCCCAGAAATTTTTCAATCCGAATCAATCGGATACATCGGGAGATATTAGCAGGAGCCCAAAGACACAACACTTCGAAATAACTTTTTCGAAGCTCTCTAGACCAAACGGTGCAAAGCGATACCTCCAAATAACTACGAGATTAATCTCAGTCGGCCAGAAGTTTTCCGGGGTTCAATATGCCCTTGGGGTCAAAAGCGCGTTTGATGGCACCCATCAGTTCCAATTCGAGCGGATCTTTAAGCTTGAGAAAGTGCGCACGCTTGAGTTGTCCGATGCCGTGTTCGGCAGAAATCGAACCGTTGTGGCGACTCACAACCTCGTAGACCGTCTCACGGATGCCCTCTTCATTTTCAAAGGCCAGATTGGGCGGAATGGAGCCGATATTAAAGTGCAGATTGCCGTCGCCGAGGTGACCGAACACGGAAGGATCAATCCAGTCGAAACGCGCGTTGAGTGCGGCAAGCGCTTCGTCAACAAAAGCGGCGATGTCACTGATTTCGATACTCACGTCATTGTGCAGATTGCCGCCCACGTGTGCGTCTGCACTCGGAATCGACTCGCGAATCGCCCAAAAAGCCCGGCTGTCCTTGACCGAATTCGACAAAAAGGCGTCTACCACATTACCCTTCTCGAACTGTTTTTCAAGAATAGATTCCAGCGGATTGCAACCGGGGTCTCGAGCATAACTCAATTCCACCAGGCACCACCACGGCGCCGATGAAACGTCGCCGGGCAACGTCACCGACTCAATCTGCTCGCCCACGCGCTCAATGCACTTGGCCTGCATCAGCTCAAAGCCGGTCAGCGCCGGACCGGCAGCAGTTTTCACAGAAGCCAACAGTTCGCAGGCTTTATGAGGATCTTCTACACCCACCAACGCCGTGCAGGTGGTCTGCGGAAGATTAAAGAGCTTGACGACGGCACGCGTGATAACGCCCAACGTTCCTTCGCTGGAAATAAAAAGCTGCTTCAGATCGTAGCCCGTGTTGTCTTTGCGGAGCCCTCGCATCATGTTGACGACACGACCGTCGGCAAGCACCACTTCCAGGCCAAGCACCAAATCACGCGTGTTGCCGTAGCGAAGAACAGCCGTACCGCCCGCGTTCGTTGCAATGCAGCCGCCGAGACATGCTGTTCCTTCGGCCGCAAAGCTCAAAGGAAAGAGCCGACCGGCCTCTTGTGCCGCTTGTTGTGCTTTTTCAAGAACCACACCGGCCTGTACCGTCATGGTGTCGTTGACCGCATCAATCTCCTCAATTTTGTTCATGCGTGAAAGCGACAACAAAATCGCGTCGCCCTTTGGCGAAGGGGTTCCTCCTCCCACCAGACTCGTGTTGCCCGACTGAGGCACCACAGGCGTGCCCGTGCGATTGGCCCAGGCAAGCACTTGGGCAACTTCTTCGGTATTGCCCGGACGAACCACGGCGGGCGTCTTGCCGAAGAATCGGTTGCTCCAGTCGACCAGATAGCCGGCGGTGTCGGCATCTTCGGTGAGCACATTGTTTTCGCCCACAATGGCGCGCAGTTCAGCAAGCATGTCCATTTTTTCTCTGTCCCTTTTTGTGCGTTATTCGTTTTGCCTCTGATGGTCGCGGCGTAAACCCAAGCAACGTCAAACGTAGCAGCCGGCAAGCAGTCCCAGAATACGGTCGCAGCGATTCGTAGCCGATGACGTCGGGATATCTGCAGCCTGCGCTCCGGGGCGACGAACTTTGCGAACTTGCGCCTTTTGCACGCGTACCGAACCGTCTTCGTCAATGATGAACTCCACGGCGGAACTGCCCGAAGTCAGTCCCAGAAAATCGCGGATGTTCTTCGGTACGGTCACTTGTCCCTTGATCGTTAAGCGCTGGCTCATTTTTTCACTCCTGTTTAGCCGATTTGTCCCCATCGGACGGGTTCGGCAAGTCGGATTAAATCCACCCTGTTTTCACACACAAAAAAAGCCATCCAATCCATTTCGATCAGACGGCCGTTGTATCCGTTTGGTTGCCTAATCAAGGCCACATCCGCTGTCTCTGAGAGAAGCGTTTCCACCTTGCCCGGACGGAGCAGGTTGGCGCAGACTTTTGGTTTCTGCTTCGAAATGTACCGCTCATCTTACAGATCCGGACAACTCCGCACAATAAGGCATATTGCCTATGTCGGCATGGCACTCAAAAGCACAACGTTATGGCATTTAACGAACAGACAAAACGGGCGCCTTTTCGTTTGAAGGAAAAGACGCCCTGCAAGCCTTCGTCTTGTGCGCGATTACGCTTCAGGAACCAGCTTTTCAACGCCGCCCATGTAAGGACGCAAAGCTTCGGGCACCGTCACGGAACCATTGGCATTCTGGTAGTTTTCAAGCACAGCCACAAGCGTACGGCCCACAGCAAGGCCCGAACCGTTGAGCGTATGGACAAAGTGCGTACGACCGTCGGCGTCCTTGTAGCGAGCGCCCATGCGGCGAGCCTGGAAGGCTTCGCAGTTGGAGCAGGAACTGATTTCGCGATAAGTGTTCTGAGCAGGCAGCCACACTTCAAGGTCATAGGTCTTGGCCGAGCCAAAGCC